>Ga0206798_1069_pt1 | contig 23008 bp, 17 predicted proteins | sample Alteio_BWOrgCont_66_FD_152893 | JGI IMG/M metagenome (GOLD analysis project Ga0206798, IMG submission 152893) | Enriched cells from forest soil in Barre Woods Harvard Forest LTER site, Petersham, Massachusetts, United States -... | ecosystem: Environmental > Terrestrial > Soil > Temperate forest >...
GCACCGTCTTGCAAGAGCAGCACCACGTCGGGGACATCAACGCTCCCGGCGCGGGCGCCGCGGGTGGTTTGGGTTTTGGTTTGACAGCGTTTGCCGGAGCAAGAATTGAGTCTGGTTTTGATTTGTTTGCGCGCTATGCGGAATTGGAGAGACGCATTCGAGCGGCGGATGTCGTAATCACCGGCGAAGGAGCGATGGACGAGCAGACGCGCATGGGCAAGGGCGTGGGCCAGATCGCGCGCTTGTGCACCGCATGTGATGTGCCGTGCATTGGATTGGCGGGCGTGGTCGCGAAGTCGGTTCAGGAGAGCGGCCTCTTCGCGCACACGCGGGCATTGACGGAAAAGACCACACTTCAACGCGCCCGGAGTCAGGCCGCTGGCTGGCTGAATAAAGTGTCGAAGGAAACAGCCCGCGCCTGTGCACAAGTATTGTGGTCAAGGAAATCCTTGCGGCCCGAGGCGAAAACTTGTCAATGCCTGGAGTAGTGAGGCGACAAGCACAAATTTCAAGAGGCATATCTTCACCATGATGATTTTCTGCGAGTTGCATCTATGCGATATGGGCACTGAAAGCCGCAGTGCCCACGTCGAATCTTCAGATCCTTTCCTTGTCGAGAACAATTCACAGATTCGAGGAACCCATCAGTGACCTCCTCCCGGGCGTATCAGTTGCAGTCGTGGTATGCGGGTGTGAGACAGAATTCTTCGCTTGGTAGGGGCGTCTCGCCGAGACGCCCGGAGGCCTCGGCGAGCCGTCCCTACCTCGTATGCGAAGAATTCTGTCGCGCATCCGTGGTATGCTTGCGCCGCAACCAAAGTTTGCCATTGCTGAAGTTTCCGTGTTCAGTGGCAGGGTGCATTTGGAAGATCATATTGGGGACATCATTCGTAAAGGACGCGGGGCCAGTGGCGTAGTGACGGCTGCGGCCGCGCAAGCTGCCGGTTTGTCGGAAGCGGATTTTAACAAACTGGAGGAGTCGGGCCGGGTCTCGACCCTTGTTCAATTTCAAGCCCTGGGCCAGGCCATTGGACTTAACGGAGCCAAATTGGAGCGGATCGCGCAGGGCTGGCTTCCGGCCGAGCACGTTCTCTCCCAATGGTGCGAGTTGCGGCAATTCACGACGACGGCCAATGATTTGACAGTCCATTGCTATTTGGTGTGGGACGAAGTTTCACGGGAAGCGGCTTTGTTTGACACGGGCTGGGACGCAGCGCCGATTATTCAATTACTCCAAGACAACGACCTGACTCTGCGTCACTTGTTCCTCACACACATGCACGAAGATCATGTCGCGGCGATGGGGGACGTGCGCGCGAAATTTCCCAAACTTCATTTGCATACCAGTGCCAAGAGCGCCCCGCCGCAGCACCGCAATCGGGCCAACGACTTTCTGCAGCTCGGCAGCCTCCGCATCACCAACCGCGACACGCCCGGCCACTCCGAAGAGAGTGTCACTTATATTGTTGGCAACTGGGCGGAAGACGCCCCGCATGTGGCGCTGGTGGGTGACGCGATTTTTGCCGGCTCGATGGGGCGGGGAAATCATTCGTGGGAGCTGGGGCGGCAAAGAGTGCGCGAACAAATTCTGACCCTGCCGAACGAGACGTTGCTTTGTCCCGGGCATGGTCCGCTCACCACGGTGGCTGAGGAAAAGGCGAACAATCCGTTTTTTTAATGGGTGCCAGATGGCACCGCGGGGCACTGCGGGTGGAATTTTCTGCTTTTAACTCTCCACTTCCCTTGCGCCTGAGTTGCGCTTACCTTTCCCGATGCCATGACAATGACATCACAACAATTGTGGGATCGCTTTAAGAAATATTACGTGGAATTCCCGGCCATCGGGCTTTCCATCGATGTGAGTCGGATGAATTTTCCCGACGATTATTTTGCCACGATGCATGCTCCAATGCAGAAGGCCTTCGCTTCGATGGCGGCGCTGGAGAAGGGCGCCATCGCCAACCCGGACGAAAATCGAATGGTTGGCCACTATTGGCTGCGCAACCCCGCCTTGGCCCCGACGGCGGACCTTCGACGCGAGATCGAAACTACATTGGCCGCAATTAAGACTTTCACCCAAAAGATCCACGACGGGGCTTTGTTGGGTGCGGCAGGCAAATTCAGAAACCTGCTCGTTATCGGTATCGGAGGCTCAGCACTCGGCCCGGAGTTCGTGGCCAACGCCCTTAGCCAACCCGGGTTGGACAAGCTGGAACCCTTTTTCTTCGATAATACCGACCCCGATGGCGTGGAGAAGGTTCTGGCGCGTATCGGAAAGAACTTGGGTCAGACTTTGTGTGTTGTCATTTCAAAGTCAGGTGGAACCCAGGAAACTCGTAATGGCATGTTGATCGCCAAGGCGGCTTATGAAGCTGCTGGATTTGACTTTGGCCAACATGCAGTGGCCATTACTGGAGTGGATAGCAATTTGGATAAAGTCGCCGTTGCCGAAGGTTGGTTGTCGCGTTTCCCGATGTGGGACTGGATTGGCGGACGGACCAGCGAGACTTCGGCCGTCGGCTTGCTGCCGGCAGCGTTGCAAGGTTTTGACATTGATGAAATGCTTCGCGGGGCCAAGGAGTGCGATCAAATCACGCGCGTTAACGATATCGTGGCTAATCCAGCGGCTCTTTTGGCGTTGATGTGGTATTACATAGGTAACGGTAAAGGTGCGAAAGATATGGTCATTTTGCCCTATAAAGACCGTTTAAAACTGTTTTCTCGCTATTTGCAGCAATTGGTGATGGAGTCGCTTGGAAAGGAACTTGATCTCGATGGGAAGACGGTTCATCAGGGGATTGCAGTTTATGGGAACAAGGGTTCGACAGACCAGCATGCTTACATTCAGCAATTGCGGGACGGGGTCAATAATTTCTTCGCCACGTTTATTTCCGTGATGCATGACCAACATGGCAAACCGCTTATGGTTGCGGATGGTGTCACCTCAGGCGACTTTTTACAGGTTTTTTGGTTGGGTACAAGGCAGGCCCTGCATGAAAAAGGCAGAGAGTCCATATCGTTAACGATAAATGCTGTTTCTCCATTCACAATTGGCTTGTTAATTGCATTATTTGAGCGTGCAGTAGGATTTTATGGCTCATTAGTTAACGTTAACGCCTATCATCAGCCCGGCGTTGAAGCTGGGAAAAAGGCGGCGAATGTCATTATCGCACTGCAATTGAAAGTTGTCGATTATCTCAAGAGTCATCCAGACTCCCAACTTGGACAAATTGCGAGCGCAATTGGGCAGGATAATATCGAGCATCTTTTTAGGATCTGCGAGCACTTGGCAGCAAACCAAAGAATCACCAAAACGGCCGGAACGACGCCATTTAGTGCGACCTATCGCGTCATTTAGCGATGTTCGTTTATCCAAAAAAATACGATGTAATTGTAGTCGGGGCCGGCCATGCTGGCGTCGAGGCTGCGCTGGCGTCCGCGCGTATGGGGGGTTCAACTTTGCTGTTGACCATCAATGCAGATACTATCGGCCAAATGTCCTGCAACCCGGCTATCGGCGGCTTGGCCAAGGGTCACTTAGCCAGGGAAATTGATGCGCTTGGTGGCGAAATGGGAATTGCGACGGATATGACCGGCTTGCAGTTCCGCATGTTGAACACAAAGAAGGGGCCTTCCGTTTGGGCACCTCGCGCTCAATGCGACAAGAAAGCTTACCAATTCCGTCTCAAGTGGATTTGCGAGCGCGAACCCAACCTGGACGTCAAGCAAGGCCAGGTGGCCGCAATATTGCACAAGGACGGAATTGCTCGCGGAATTCAAACGACGCTTGAGGTCGAATACAACGGCACAACAGTCGTCATCACCACGGGAACATTTTTGCGGGGTTTGATGCACATCGGAGCCAACCAGCAATCAGGCGGTCGGGCTGGCGAGGCGGCCGCCATGGGACTATCCGGTTCGCTCAAGGAACTCGGCTTGGAACTCGGCCGCCTTAAGACAGGCACCCCACCACGCCTAGTCCGGCGCAGCATTGATTTTTCCAAAACCGAAGTTCAGCCAGGAGACGAGCCTGTACCATATTTCACGTACTGGAAGGACGAATTGTTCCACGTGGAACAATCTGGCAAATATCCCCGTGGCTCAATTCTAGAACAGATTAACGGCCAATTGCCGTGCTACGTCACTTATACTACTGACGCGACGGCTCAAATCATCCGCGCCAACCTCCATAAGTCGCCGATGTATTCCGGGGTCATCGAAGGGGTCGGTCCGCGCTATTGCCCGTCCATTGAAGATAAGATCGTCAAATTTCCAGAAAAGGAACGCCAGCAAATATTCCTCGAACCGGAAGGGATTGCAACGGATGAAATCTACGTCAATGGGTTCTCCACTTGTTTGCCTTTTGAAGTTCAAGTGGAAATGGTCCGGACGATTATTGGTTGTGAAAAGGCTGAGATCATGCGACCGGCCTACGCCGTCGAGTATGACTTTGCTTTTCCTACGCAGCTTCACGCATCGCTCGAAACCAAAGTTTGCCGCAATCTCTTTCTGGCGGGCCAGATCAATGGAACGTCTGGATATGAAGAAGCGGGAGCGCAAGGCCTCCTGGCCGGTATCAACGCCATCCGCCGCGTGCAGGATCGCCCGCCCGTAGTTCTCCGCCGCAACGAAGCTTACATTGGCGTCCTAATAGATGACTTGGTCACCAAAGGCACAATCGAGCCTTATAGGATGTTCACCTCACGCGCCGAGTACCGTCTATTACTCCGCCAGGACAATGCCGATCTTCGCCTCTCGCAACTTGGCTATGACATCGGCCTGCTACCGCAGCACCATTTCAAGAAGTTTGAGACTAAGAAAGCGGGCATTGAAGCGGAACTGGCACGATTGGAGAAAACTCGCTCGGATGGTGAAACGCTCGCGCAACTTCTGCGCCGACCTGAAATGACTTATTCCATCTTGCCCAATCGAGACGACACTTTGCCTCAAGAAGTCGTCCAGCAAGTCGAGATTGCGCTAAAGTATGAAGGCTACATTGCCCGCCAGGAAATCGAAGTCGCGAAAATGAAGGGCTTGGAAGACAAACAAATTCCGCCTTGGATGGATTACGCCAAAGTCCCAAGCCTCCGAACCGAAGCCCGCCAAAAGCTGGCCAAGATTCAGCCCTCCACGCTTGGCCAAGCTTCCCGGATATCCGGCGTTTCCCCATCCGATGTCGGGATCTTGATGATCTGGATGAAGAGCGGGCCACCTGACCGTGCGAATGAAGGCATGATAGTAAATTAAAAGACAAAGTTAAGATGGTCCCGGAAAAAACAACCACATTGACTCAAACCTCTTTTCTGCGGGGACGACAGAAGTTTGAGATTCTCCCAGATGGAAATCTTGAATACACTTTCAAACGGTTTTCTGTATACCGGAAGTTCAAGATTCCCCTGTGGCAAATCAATCCGAGTTCCCAGCGAATTAAGTTTTATCCGCCCGGCCCCTTTATGTAGGGAGTGTTATTTTTGGCATTTTCCTTATCTCCATCATTACCTACATGGTCGTTACGCGAGACAAGAATGTTATTGCGCCCCTTCTTCTAATATTTTCTATGTTCGCTGCGGTATTTGTGGCTTGCATTTCAAGTATAAAAACCAAGACCGTAAATAGCGTTGCATTCCCAGTTGGGCCATCCGGCCAATTGCACGTTTGGTTCAATCTGCCGGAGCCAATGGCGTTTAACGCCTGTTGCGAATCTTTGGCCAAAGCAGCCAATGAAGCTCAAAAGAATAGGCCATTGAACCCAAATTCATTGGGCGCTCCATCATTAAGTTTGGCAGGTGAAATCCGGGAGCTTCAGAAACTGCATGAGAGCAAGGTCTTGACTGACGCTGAGTTTGAGCAGGCAAAAGCAAAGCTCCTCAAAGTTGCGGGCAGTATCGGTTTTAAGCAGAATTGAACAGTGCCAAACGTGTCACACTGAGCCATGCTTTGTGTCATTATGTCCCATCGCTCCGATACTCAATCAGGGACGTGAGAAGTGTTAGTTATTGCACAATAATAACATACGTATAATTCGCACTCTGGCACCATCCCTGCTAGAACAGTTTTGAATTTATATGGCAAAAGTTATTGGCATTGATCTTGGAACCACCAACTCCTGCATGGCCGTGATGGAAGGCGGCGAACCGGTGGTTTTGGAAAACTCTGAAGGCAAACGCACCACCCCTTCCGTCGTGGCCTTCACTAAAACGGGAGAACGCCTCGTTGGCGACGCCGCCAAACGGCAGGCCGTGACCAACTCCCGCAACACGGTTTATTCCATCAAGCGCTTCATGGGACGCAAGTTCAATGAAGTCCAGGAAGAACTAAAACGCGTCCCCTACAAAGTCGTCTCCGGGGATAATGGCGACGCCGCAGTGGAAGTCGAAGTGGACGGCAAGCCCAAAAAGTTCAGCCCCCAAGAAGTATCCGCCATGATCCTGTCCAAGCTCAAGGCCGATGCCGAGATGCGTTTGGGCGAGAAAATCACCCAGGCGGTCATTACCGTGCCAGCCTATTTCAACGATTCCCAACGCCAGGCCACCAAGGATGCCGGAAAAATCGCCGGCTTGGAAGTCCTCCGCATCATCAACGAGCCAACCGCCGCCTCTCTCGCCTACGGGCTGGACAAGAAGAAGAACGAAGAAATCGCGGTTTATGACCTCGGCGGCGGCACTTTTGATATCTCTGTGCTGGAAATCGGCGACGGCGTTTTCGAGGTCAAAGCCACCAATGGCGATACCCATCTGGGCGGCGACGATTGGGACAATCGCATCATGGATTGGATTTTGGACGAATTCAAAAAAGAGCACGGCATGGATTTGCGCAAGCAGCCCGACGCCCTCCAACGCATCAAGGAAGAATCGGAAAAGGCCAAGATTGCCCTTTCCAGCTCGCAGCTTTACGAAATCAATTTGCCCTTTATCACGGCCGACGCGAGCGGGCCAAAACATGTCAGCACCAAATTGACTCGCGCCAAAATGGAGCAATTGTGCGACGATCTGTTCGAGCGCACCATCGGCCCCGTCAAAAATTGTCTCAAGGACTCAGGGCTGACCGGCGAGAAAATGGACGAGCTGGTCCTGGTCGGCGGGATGACCCGCATGCCGCGCGTGGTCGAAACGGCCCGCAGCCTCGTCAACAAACCGCCGCATCAGGGCGTCAACCCGGATGAAGTGGTCGCCGTTGGCGCCGCCATTCAAGCTGGCGTGCTCAAAGGCGAAGTCAAGGATGTGCTCTTGCTCGACGTGACACCGCTGTCGCTCGGCATCGAGACTCTGGGCGGCGTGTTCACCAAATTGATCGACCGCAACACGACCATTCCGACGCGCAAATCGGAGATTTTCTCCACCGCCTCGGACAGCCAACCTGGCGTGGAAATACACGTTTTGCAGGGAGAGCGCCAGTTTTCGCGCGATAACAAGACCATCGGCAAATTCAATTTGTCCGATATTCCGCCTGCGCCGCGCGGCGTGCCGCAGATCGAAGTGACCTTTGATATTGACGCCAACGGCATCCTGCACGTCAACGCCAAGGATCTGGGCACGGGCAAGGAACAGAAGATCACCATCACCGCCAGCAGCGGCCTCTCTAAGGAGGAAATCGAGAAAATGCGCAAAGACGCGGAATCCCACGCGGACGAGGACAAGGAAAAGCGCGAGGAAATAGATGCCCGCAACGAAGCCGACAACACGGTTTATCGCAGCGAGAAGATGATCAAGGACAACGGCGAAAAAATCTCCGCCCCGCAAAAGGAAAAAATCGAGGAAACGGCCAAAGCCGTGCGGGAAGCCTTGAAAGGCACTGATGTAGCGCGATTCGTTCCGCGACCGAGAAACTGAACGAAGCCTGGCAGGCGGCCTCCGCCGACATGTATCGCGCCGCCTCCGAAGCCGCGAAGGCTCGTGGCAGCGCTGGCGCCGGCCCCAAACCGTCCCCTGACGCTCAGGCCCAACCTGACGCCGGCAAGAAGGAAGAAGGTCCGATCATTGACGCGGAAGTCGTGGACGAGAAGAAGTAAGTCTTGCTCGACCAACTAATTTGTCCCGTGCACGGGTAAAAGAGTCATTGTCGAATAGTCACAAAAATGGTTGACCAGGATCAACTGAAGAATGTTGCACGGGGGCTTTTCTGGTGGCAGCCGCCAGAAGTTTCGTTGAAGAATTCGCGCCGCTTTTTGGCGCAAGTAATGAATCTTGGCAGTTGGGATGAATTACAGTTGGTGAAGAAAGCGTATGATTGGGACGCTTTCAAAGATGCGCTTCTGCACGCGGAAGCCGGGTGGTTTGATCCGCGTTCATGGGCGCTCTGGCATCACGTTTTTGGCCTCGAAGTGGGGCCGATGCCGAAACGATCTTTAACATGAGTTTTGCACCGCGATTGGACGCGTTGCCGGAACCGCAACGGCGCCTTTGGACGGAGTTGCGGGAAGTTCCGTCGCACTTTGTGCTTTACGGAGGAACGGGTTTGGCCTTGAGGCTGGGCCATCGCGAATCGGTGGATTACGATTTCTTTTCGAATGAGAAATTTGAAGCGGGTGGTTTATTGGACTCGCTTGCGCTGTTGAAAGGCGCGACTGTCCTGGATAGCAAGCCGAATACACTGACGGTGGTAGTGGATCGTAGCGGTCCGGTTAAGGTTTCATTTTTCGGTGGCATGGCATTGGGCCGCGTTCGGGACCCGGAGCGGACAGATGATGGTATAGTACGAGTCGCGTCGCTGTTGGATATTGGCGCATCCAAGATGAAAGTGATTTTAGAACGGATTGAAACGAAAGACTATCACGACATATACTGGCTATTGGAGGCAGGCGTCAAGCTGCCGGATATGCTCGCTGCGGCGGCGGCCTTGTATAGAGATAGAGGTCTTAATAATCCGCTGATGTCGTTGCGGGCAGTAGGGTACTTTGGAGATGGCGATTTGTATTCTTTGCCTGAGGGCGTGAAGGAAACATTGGCCAAAGCGGCCGGTATAGCATGCCAGGGGGACATTCCGCCTATGGCAAAGCTGCCAGGGGGCCTTGCCCCGCTGGAAACTTAGATGACTTTTCCCGTTCGCGAGTGCGGCGGGATTTTGATTCGATGAGAATAAAAATGAACAAAACAGAACAGAAAAATAGGAAATCATAATTATGGCACTTAACGTCAAACCTCTCGGCGACAGGATTCTTGTCGAACCGGCCGAAGAGAAGGAAGTCAAAAAGGGCGGCATCATTATTCCCGATTCCGCCAAGGAAAAACCCACCGAAGGCATTGTCGTGGCCCTCGGCACCGGCAAAACCGATGACAACGGAAAGAAAGTTCCGTTTGAAGTCAAAAAGGGCGATCGCGTTCTCGTCACCAAATACGGCGGCACCGAGATCAAGCTCAATGACAAGGATTACAAAATCTTCAGCGCCGATGACATCATTGCGATCATCGAGTAACCGCAATTTCTCAAACCTCTAATTCACAGATAAAAAACAGGAAAAGTATATGGCAGCAAAACAACTTATATTCGAAGAAGCCGCGCGTCAGGCCCTCTTGAAGGGCGTCAATAAACTGGCCCGCGCCGTTGTCGCCACTCTCGGTCCCAAAGGCCGCAACGTGGTGCTCGACAAAAAATTCGGCTCTCCCACCGTGACCAAGGACGGCGTCACCGTGGCCAAGGAAATCGAGCTGGAAGATCCGTACGAAAACATGGGCGCCCAAATGGTGCGCGAAGTCGCCAGCAAGACCAGCGACGCGGCCGGCGATGGCACCACCACCGCGACCGTTTTGGCCGAAGCGATCTATGCGCAGGGCCTCAAATTCGTCACCGCCGGAGCCAATCCGATTTCGATCCAGCGCGGCATTAGCAAGGCGGTCGAAACCGCCGTGGAACACCTGGCCAAGATCTCCAAGAAGGTCAAGGACAAGGAAGAGATCAAGCAAGTCGCCACCGTTTCCGCCAACTGGGACGCCACCATCGGTGAAATCATCGCTGATGCCATGGACAAAGTCGGCAAAGACGGCACCATCACAGTCGAAGAAGCCAAGTCCATCGAGACGACGCTCGACGTGGTGGAAGGCATGCAGTTTGACAAAGGTTATCTCTCCCCCTATTTCGTGACCAACGCCGAGACGATGGAAGCGAAGCTGGAAGACGCCTACATCCTGATTTTCGAGAAGAAAATCAGCAGCCTCAAAGACTTGCTCCCGTTGCTGGAGAAGGTCGCCAAGGTCGGCAAGCCCCTGTTGATCATCTCCGAAGAAGTCGAAGGCGAAGCCCTTGCGACCCTCGTGGTCAACAAGCTCCGCGGCACGATCAATGTCTGCGCCGTCAAAGCCCCTGGCTTCGGCGACCGCCGCAAAGCCATGTGCGAGGATATCGCCATTCTGGCCGGCGGCAAATTCATCAGCGAAGACCTGGGCATTAAGCTGGAAAACATCCAGTTGGAAGACCTGGGCCGCGCCAAGAGCGTGGTCGTTGACAAGGAGAACACCACCATCGTCGAAGGCGGCGGCAAGTCCTCCGAGATTCAAGGCCGTGTCAATCAAATTCGCCGCCAGATCGAGGAAACCACCTCGGATTACGACCGCGAAAAATTGCAGGAACGCCTGGCCAAGCTGGCCGGCGGCGTGGCCGTCATCAATGTCGGCGCCTCGACCGAGACCGAGATGAAGGAAAAGAAAGCCCGCGTGGAAGACGCGCTGCACGCCACCCGCGCAGCCGTCGAAGAAGGCATCGTGCCTGGCGGCGGCGTCGCGTTGCTCCGTTGTTTGCCCGCGTTGGACAGCCTCAAGCTGACCGGCGACGAGCAGATCGGCGTGGACATCGTCAAGCGCGCCATTGAAGAACCCCTGCGCGCCCTGGCGGCCAACGGCGGAGTCGAAGGCTCCATCGTGGTGCAGGAAGTCAAGAAGCGCAAAGGCAACGATGGCTACAACGTCGCCACCGGCGAATACGAAGACCTCGTCAAAGCCGGCGTGGTGGACCCGAAGAAAGTCACCCGTTCAGCGTTGCAGAACGCGGCCTCGATTGCCGGCCTGCTCCTGACCACCGAGTGCATGATCACCGAGATTCCTGAGAAGGAAAAACCGGCGCCTCCTGGTGGTGGCGGTCATGGCGGCGGCATGGGCGGCATGGACTACTAAGTCGTCCGTTTTAAAGTGAGGGGAATCTGGGGAACCAAAGCGAGGCTGGCGTTATGCCAGCCTCGCTGCTTTTTGTGCATCGAAAAAAGAATGAATATATTATATGAAATCCCATCTAATGATGTTATGGTTGCCTCTGTGTCGGCGCACAGGCGCCTTGATCTTTGAAATATGGGGACATGGAATCGGGAGAAGGAATGGAAGCTGGCCAGGCCATGACCGGGCCGGGGATTCCAGGTAATTACAGCCAATTACAGCCAATTACAGGTGGAAATGAAAAACTGGCTGACGTAAAGAGCGCGGTCTAAATGCCGCAAGTCATTGATTTCCACGATGGTCTTGGTTAATTCCACACTTTTTTATGCGCTTTTTGGCCTTGAGTGGGCCGGGGCAGACCACTAGCGTGACCGCGCCATGAGTTCGACCTTTCCAAACTGCCGCACAGCCGCTGTCCTGGCGTGCCTGCTCATTTGCCCCGTCTTTTTGGGGTGGGGCTGCCGGAAAAACGAAACAGCGACCGTCATCATTTATACTTCGCAAGACGAAGTTTTCGCGGAACCGATCTTGCGGGACTTCGAAAAGCAGACCGGCATCCAAGTCCGGGCCGTATATGACAGCGAGGCCGTCAAGACGGTCGGGTTGGTGAACCGATTATTGACAGAGCAAAGCAACCCGCAGTGCGACGTTTTCTGGAACAACGAGGAGTTCCGCACCCGGCAGTTGGCGGCGCACGATGTGTTCCGCCCCACCAACAGTTGGACCCATCTGGGCTACCGCACACGGCGCCTCGTGCTCAACACGAATCTCGTGACCGCCGCCAAGGCTCCACTCACCTTCAGTGATGCCACCAACACGATTTGGCACGGTAAAGTAGCCCTGGCCTATCCGCTCTTCGGCACGACCGCGACGCACTTCCTCGCGCTGCGGCAACTCTGGGGCGACGAGGCCTGGCAGAAATGGTGCCGCGCGCTGGCGGCCAACCAACCCTTCCTGGTGGATGGCAATTCAGTCGTTGTCAAACAGGTTTCGCGCGGCGAGGCGCTCTTTGGGTTCACCGACTCGGATGACATCGCCGGCGCGCAACGGGAGGGATTTCCCGTCGCCCCGCTACCCGCCACAAAGGAAACGCTCTTTGTGCCCAACACGGTGGCCGTCATCCGAAATTGTCCGCATCCGGAAGCGGCCCAGCAACTGTTCGCCTTTTTGTCCGATCCAAAAGTCTCGCAAAAACTGGTCGAACTCCACGCGTTGGAAGGCGCGACGTTAGAGCCGGCCCTGGCCGCCACGGGCCTACAGGTGGATTGGGACAAATTACTGCGCGATCTGGACACCGCAACCGAGGAAACAAAACAGATTTTCCTGCGGTGAAACCGTGGCGCAAGCGTCCTCACCTGCGGGCTCCCGCACCGTCCCGGTGCGCTCTTAGAAACTGGCGGCGAGACGCCACCAAAACCCGCAGGCGAGGACGCCTGCGCCACACCAAATTCAAAACTGTCAGGACAGTTTTTTGAGGATCTTCTCGAAAACAATCGTTTCCTCAATTTCAATCCGTCCGGCCTCGGTTCGTTCGGCGTGAGCAGCTGGCGCGGTGGCAACGCGAACCGAAGGAGTCGGCGCGGCTGGCAGCCGGGGCGCGGGCTTGGTGAAGACGGCGGTTTCCTCCTCCTCTGCTTCGGTTTCGCGCATGGGGAGATGGAAATTGGTTCGTTTGTCGAGCCAGGAGCGGTAGCGCTGAAAGGTCCACATGCCGTGCTCGGCGCCGGTTTCGACCGAGTTGACGATTTTGAAAAAGTCGCGGTTGCGAATGTAGTTCTTGATCGGGAGCGTCGCGGTCAGCACCTCGCATTCGGGCACGCAAATATTCAAACCGGGCCGAAACTGCAACCGCTGCGACACCACGCCGATAAGGCAATCGGCCAATTGCGCGGCGACGTTGTTCTGAATCTCCGCCGGAAATGCACCCACGACTCGTTGCAAGGCCTCGGCGCAATTGGACGAATGCACGGTGGCTAAAACCAAGTGCCCGGTTTCCGCCGCGCTGAGGGTCAGCCGCATCGTTTCCGGCTCGCGCATTTCCCCCACCATGAGCACATCCGGGTCTTCGCGCAAACTGTCAAGCAGAGCTTGCTCGAAGCTGGGTGTGTCGCGCCCCACTTCGCGCTGCCGGATAAACGACCGCCGCGGACGAAACGTGAACTCAATCGGATTTTCGATGGTTACGATATGCCGGGCGTCGTTCAGGTTGATCGTCTGAATCAGCGCCGCCAGGGTGGTTGATTTCCCGCAGCCGGTCGGTCCGCTGATAAGCACCAAACCATGCGCATGATTCACAAATTGCTTGAGGTCGGGATGCAGATTTAACGCGTCCACCGTCGGCTGAAAAGCGGGCAGCAACCGAATGGCAAAACCGACGCCGCGCGCACTGTGCAATACGTTGATCCGGCAGCGAAGTCCCTCGATTACTTTGGAAAGATCGAACGAGCGGCGCTGCTGGAAATGAGGCCAGTCTTCCGGCGCGATAATATCGCGCGCCCATTCCTGGGACAACGCGGGCGCGACGGGTTCGCCGATGGAGCGCAAGTGACTGCGCACGCGCAAAACCGGCGCCAGCCCCGGTTCGATATGCAGGTCGCTGGCACCCTCGCTTTTGGCCAATGCTACAAGAGAACGCAGATTCATAATTTGCCCAACTCTTCGTGCCCCCAGCGAAGCATCCGTTCGGTTGTTTCCCAGCCGACGCAGCCGTCAGTGATGGAAAGGCCGTAGCGAACCGCCGCCGGGTTTTTGGGAAATGGTTGCGCGCCTTCTTCCAGATAACTTTCCATCATCAACCCAATCAGCGAATGCGTCCCCCGGGCGCGTTGCTCGATGACGCTGCGCCAGACATCTTCTTGACGCGCGGGTTGTTTGCCGGAATTGGCATGGCTGCAATCCACCATCAATACGCGCGGCAGGCCGTGCTCCGCCAGGCGTTTTTCTGCATCGGCGATGCTGGCGGCGTCGTAATTGGTGCGCAGGCGCCCGCCCCGCAGAACGACGTGCCCGACCGGGTTGCCCGTCGTGCGGATAATGCTGGTTACCCCTTCCTGATCCACGCCAATAAAACTGTGCGGATGTTTGGCCGCGCCCATTGCGTCGATGGCGATTTGCAAACTGCCGTCGGTCGCGTTTTTGAAACCGACCGGCATGGAAAGTCCACTGGCCATTTCACGATGGGTCTGCGACTCCGTTGTGCGCGCGCCGATAGCCGCCCAACTGACCAGTTCACCGATGTATTGCGGAATGATTGGGTCCAGAAATTCCGTCGCCGCCGGCAGGCCCATGGCCGCGAGGTCCAGCAACAAGCGGCGGGCAATCCTCAGCCCCGTTTCGATGTCATGCGAATTGTCCAGATGCGGATCGTTGATGAGGCCCTTCCAGCCGATAGTGGTGCGTGGCTTCTCGAAATAAACCCGCATGATAATTTCCATGCGGTCGCCCAGCTCCTTGCGCAATTGGTTCAAGCGCCCCGCGTAATCCAGGGCGCCTTTGACATCGTGAATCGAGCACGGCCCCACCACGACCAGCAAGCGCGGGTCTCTTTGCCCAAGAATATTCCGAATGGCCGCCCGCCCGCGCACCACCGTGTCATTGGCCGCCTCGGACTCCGGCAGCGCTTTTTTCAAAGCGAGCGGCGACGAAAGGCGGACAATTTCTTTAACATTTAAATCCTGCGTCGGTAACATCAGGCGGACACTATACCGCACTGCCAGCCGGCTGCAACAACAGCGCGAAGGAAGGGCGGCGGAGCTGCCAATGATGCTTGTCAAACAGACTTTGAAACCGATTGGCCCGGATGCCTTGAAACGCCATCTTTTGCTTCGAGGGGGGAGGCGCGGGCTGATCGAAAAAGTGCGCCTCGGAAACCAGTAGCATCTGCCTGGCGCCTTTGGGCAAATCGTGAAACCCCGGATAATTGATAATGGTCGTATTCATAGCATTTCCGCTTGTTACATGGTGTTCATCAACACGTTGTTGAATCACTCGCCACTAGAGGTATGCAACTAGCGTGCCAGCCGGGCCGCCGGGCGTTTTCATGGGGAAAAGCTGCCTTTTTCGCTCAGAGCATGGATGGTGGCGCGCAAAATTTGCACTGAACTGCGCAAAGAAATTCGCCCGTTGCGCACGCGGCAAGACATCCCTTTGATGTCACAGTATTCGTTGACCCAACCGAGACAGAGGTGAGTGTACCTCGACTTAATTAACGGACAGAGGATCGGGTCGAGTCTAATTTTAGCCTTAGTTTCCTAATTGGCGGGCCGGCCGTAGATCTCAACTTCGGTGTACTCGTTCAATGCGCTATCGGTGCTGCCGTGCGAGTAAAGGCGCACGAAGCGGGCGCGCGCTCCTTTGGCGTCAATGGTTTTGCCGCGATAACTCTCGATATACTGGCGATCCTGGCCCGCGCCCAAACCGGTGCTGTTGTCGCGATCATTGTTAAAGAGCGTGCGGACGTTTTGCGTGAAGTCGCGGTCGTCCGCCAGTTGCACGATGACGTCGCGGAAAATTCTGGGCGTGGCGTGCGCGTGCCAGATGACGACGGCGAAAATCTCGCGGGGCGCGCCGAAATCGAATTGAACGTACTGCGATCCTTTTCGCAGCAGCACGACACTCTCATCGGTCGCTTCCTTGTCGCCATCGGTGATCTTGGCCAGGTCGGCGGCGGTGGCTTGTTTGTCGCTGGTCGTCAGCTTGGCCTCGGGCGCGAGATTTCGCGCGTCCTTGGGAATCATCAGCGGAGGAGGAGGCTCTTTGGGCGTGGGTTCCACGTCGCTTCCTGGAGGGAGGTCTTTGGGCGTCCCGATGAATGACGGGGCAGGAAGTTTGGGCTGCAATGGGACCAGGGCGGAGTCGCCCGCGAGCGCCCGCAAGGCAAGCAGCACGAGGACGGTGAAGACGGCTGCGAGGCCTGATTTAGGACTGGCGCCTTTACGGTTTGACTTCATGCACGAAGAGAAATGTTCCTTTTTTGTTGCCTACCACGATGTCGGGAAATTGTTTGTTGACAATATTGCCGGCCACCACTTGCGTGCCGACCCCGGAATCATCGTCAATCAGGTGCGGCACAAAATCAACCTGGCCGTTCCCATGACGGACAAGTTGGAACCAATAGAGAACAGCGGGGAAATCATGCGATTCCGGATCGGGGCCGTTCTGGCCATGCGCCCAAAAGCGTTTGCCTGTCACGATGTCCAACAAGCCGTCGCCGTCAACATCCACCAAGGCCATTGAATGCGGCTGCGAAAAGTGGACGCCAAAACGGCTCGCGCTTTCGTCCTTCCCGATAATGACGTGCTCTTTGAAAGTGATATTGGTGCCGTCGCGCTTCTGCTCCCACCACACCAACCCGTAGCCGTGCGGATTGTGGCAAGTGATGACATCGTTCAGCCCGTCGCCATTGACATCGTAAGCGAACATCTGCGCCGCGCCATTGGTCGCAAATTGAAATGGATGGAACGCCCAGACCGGATCGTCCCCCAGCGACGGCGGTTGTTCCCACCATCCGTCTTTCTCCAGCAAGTCCATCCGGCCGTCACCATTGACATCGCCGATGCCCACGCCGTGCGTGAACTTGGCCCACTTGCCTTTCGGTGTGATAGGATGAAATTGCCATGGCTGCCCGGCCTCGCTCCAGTTCGTCGGCGCGTAATAACCAAAAAAACCGTTGGCGTTGCAAATAATCTCCGGTTTGCCGTCGCCATTGATGTCCAGGAACGTGGGCGACTCATTATCCACCGTGGATGCAATCTGGTGCGAAGTCCAATGGCCGTCGCCGCCCTTGGGATTCTCGAACCAGTTCGCGGCCTTGCCCGGATAATCAATGACCAGAATATCCGGCCAGCCGTCGCCATTGAAATCATAGACGAAAGTCAGAAAATTATCCGAGTAAGTGTTGTTGGTGCCGAGCGCGCCTTCGAAGCCGCGAATTTTCTCGACGCCCCCCCCCGCCTTGGGATGCTGGAACGTCGCGGCGGCGGCCCGATATTCATGGCGCTTGGTGAAGGCTGGTCCTTCATACCAGAACGGTCCAGACACAACATCCACCACGCCATCGTGATTGAAATCGCCAAAATTCGCGCCCTCGGACCAGAACTGATCTGTCAATTTCATTTTCTTGAATTGATGCGGCGTCTCCATTTCCGCGGCTTGCAGCGCCTCTTTTTGCACGGCGGGATCATCCGCCAGCGCCAGCGTTAAATCGAGAGCCGCCTTGTCCTTGATCGTCGCCAACCCGGCCAGCACGACGCGTTTTTCCGCCGCGTCGAGCGGGGCGGCCAGAATGGTTTTGCAGGCTTCGACGCGTTGTGCATTGGAAAACTTGGCGGTTTCCTCCTGCGTCAACAATCGGATGCTGCCGCGCACGGCCAGCGCGCGCAAGTTGTCTTCCTTCGTCCCGGCCACCAACTTAAGCAAATCCGGCAATAACTCTGCATCGCGCGTGTCGGCCAAAGCGCGGGCGGCGGCGGCGCTAACGCGTGCGTCCGCATCCGCGAGTGACTGGCGCAAAACCTGCCGGGCCGGTTCGCTCGACAATCCCGCGCACGACGGCAGCAACGCCACTCGAACGTCCGCTGAACCGGTGCGCGCCGCTTGAATAATCGGATCAAAATTAGATTTGGCGCCTTTGGTTTCAAGGCGCTGTAGGACGGAATTGATTGCGTCGGCGACGGCAGAGCGGGCGTCGTCATTGGCCGCGCTGGAAACCAGTTGAATCAAGGCGGGCAAATCGGACGAGCCGGCCAGCAACGCAATCGCTTGTAGTGATGCGCTGCGGATCGACTCCGCTCCACTGGCGGCCAATTTCAGCAATTCCGGCACGGCGCTGGCATCCGCGCGATCGCCCAGCGCGTGCGCCAATTCCATTTGCTCGGCGGGTGAGGAGGTGGGCAATTGTTGCAACATTGCTGCTGTGACGTTCCCATTTCGCAGGTCGAGCAAGGCGGCGCGCGCGGCTTTCTTTTCCGAGACGCTGCCGGTGGCGGCGAATTTCGCCAAAACCGGGACGGCGGACGCGCCTCCCAAATCTCCCAAAGCGTTGATGCACGCCTCACGCACTTCTACGCCGCCTTGCGCCGTCAACACCAAAATAGCCGGCACGGCCGCGGAATCACCGCGCTGATCCAAAGCGCCGATCAAAGCGATTTGCACGGGCATCGAAGCGTTCGGCAAAAGCCCTGCCAGCTTGCTTGTCGCGCCGGGCTCTTTGATGTCATGCGCCTTTTGCAGGGCGGCGGTTTGTGTTGCGGTGTCCTTGCTCGTAATGCCTTGCGTGATGAGTTCCAGAGCTTGATTCCCGGCCGTCTCGATCATCCCTCGATAGGCGGCGATACGGACTGCGTCGCTTTTTTCGCTCTCATAGAGTTTGTGGAACGCTTCGTGGTCGCGCAAAGCGGTGGCACATTGAAGAAGGGCGTCATCCACTGCTTGGCGCATGGCCCCGGAGGCTTGAGGCAGGGCGGCCTCCAACGCTTGTTCGGCCTCCTTTCCGCCGATTTTGCCCAACGCTCCGGCAGCGGCCGTGGACGTGATCGGATTTGCTTCGGCCAACATTTTAGCCAAAGGCGTCAACGCGCGTTTTTCACCCCGCTCCGCGAGTGAATTGATGATACCAACCTGGTTCGAGCCGGTGGTTTTGGCCAGGGCGTCAAGCAAGGCCGTGCCCGCTTTTTCCGACGGCATGGATTCCAACGCATAGCGCGCGGAATGCCCAAGTTGGTCGTTGGTCAGCAGGGCCGCCAACGCCGGAATGGAGGCCTCGGTGCCAATGCGTTTGAGCCGGGCGCAAGCCGCGTCCTTTTCCTGCGGCGAACGCTCGGATTGCAAAATGGCAATGAGCTGCGGCTCGTCAGCCGCGCCGACGGCCTGCGCCCGCAACGGCGTTTGCCAGGTGAGCACGGCCATTGATGTCAATAATAGTGTGATGTATTTCATACGTGCCAGGAGGGAAGTTGGGCCAGGGATTGGAGGCGATTGGCTTCGTCGTCGTTGATAAATTGCTGCGCTTGCGGGTCCCCTTTGAGGGAGCGATTGAGTTGTTTGGCCATGCCACCCACCTACAGGGGAGGCCGAAAAATCCCATCGCAACGCGTTCGCTGGGGGCCATCGCGCCACCCCGACCCAAGGCAGACGCAGGGATGATCGTCGGAACGGCGACGGCGGTGCCCACCGCTCCGCCCGCCCGGCGCAAAAAGCGCCGACCAGTCATCACGTTCTTTCTCAGCATGCTTGTAAGAATATGGGCTGGCCCTGCGGTTGCGGTCAAGCGTTCCCGGAGTGCTAAAGGCATACCGAGTTATCGGTAGGGACGCCGCAGCCCGCGTCGAGGGCAAGGCTTTTAGTTTGGGACAGCCCATTCACTGGAGGGAGACCACTCTTCAGGATGAGGTTGATTGTCGCGGTTCCAGTTATGCGCGGTCCGGGGAGGGCATAGGTAATCATTCCGCTTCACCAAATCCACGTGACCCTCGGCGAAGAGCATGTTGTAGCCTTGTGCATGAGGCGCATTTCCTTCGGTGTACTTGGCATTCAATAAAGAAGGGAGTAACAGCCACGGTTTCATCGTCTGTGGGCCAACAAATCCGGCGGCGTTTTGGTCCCAAAGAGGGCGGGCATCTGCGATGGCGTACATTTGGCTTGGGGCCACGACCAGATGATCATGCACCAGCGACGTCCACTCCATCGTTCCGAGTCCGAGGGGTGGTCCTTGACTAAAACCATTCATGCCGGAGAATTTGAACCCTTTCATTCCAAAAGCATTGTAAGAATAACTGGTCCACGCTTTCGTAATCCCTCCGCCGGGCGGAGGTGGCTGCCAGGCAACCAGCCCGCCCTCGGCGATATAGGTTGGGCAGTGCCAAGAAGTATTGGTCCAGCTAAGAGGCTCATAAGGAATCAGTTTGTTTTCCCAAGGAACGCTCCAAGACGGATAGATATTGTAATCAGAAACGTACATGGTCATCGCCTTGCCAATTTGGCTCAGGTGATTTTTACACGCCGCGCTTTGGCCTTGGGCCTTGGCTTTGGACAAAGCCGGGAGCAGCAGTGCCGCTAAAACTCCAATGACGGCAAGCACCGTAAGCAGTTCAACCAAAGTAAAGCCTCCACTTCTACCCCTTTGCATAGGCATCCATTGACCACTCATTTCATTCTGCGCTTTCGGCATGGCTCACCACAATTCGGGGTGCGCTTCGTGGTCGTAGTTCCACATGGCGGCAGAATTCGTCGGATTGAACAAAACCGAGGGACTCAGGGAGGATACATGACCGTCACATAGCAACTGATTGTAGTTCTTCCCATGTCGTGCGGGGTCAAATGGAGGATCATTCTCGCGAATCCCGCAAGAAAGCGTGTCCATGCCGCCCGGAAAGGCACCGAAAGTAATATTCCCAATGGTTATTTCATGGCCAGTCAAGAATCTGGATTCTCCGACGGACAACATCTCGCTGGGCGCCTTGATCTGGCCCTCAGAAACTGGCGGCCGTTTCCAAAAAAGGACGGGGCCTACGCCAAAATCTTTATCGACGAATTTCTTGTCGGTCCCGGCACTGCCCCAAATATTGTAGGCATAACTGCCGAGGCGATCGATGGATTTATAGTTGAAAGCCCCTGAATTTGTTCCCATATAGCCTGGACAGTGAAACTGGCTGTTCGTCCAATTCAACGGATAATAGGGATACAGTTTGGAGGACCAATAGACCAACCCCGCTGCTCTGCCGCCCTGGCCTGCTTCATCGCCATAAGACGGGCCGGCCGGTCCGAGATAGAAGGGAAAAGTCGAACGATGCTCGTCCACGTACATTTTCAGGTCGATACCCATCTGGTGGAGATGATTCTTACACGACGCGGACCGGCTGTAACCCTTGGCCGTGGAAATTGCCGGGAGCAACAATGCGGACAGAATCCCTATGACTCCAATGACGACAAGCATTTCTGTCAGGGTAAATCCCCTGGCCTCTGCGGCTCTCGGCTTCTGTTCCCATATGGTGATCATAGGCCAATTCTTTGCTTTCCTTTATTTCACCGAACTGAAGATGTTCTCGATGAGAGTGGGCTTTCGGGTGGCGGCAATTAGCGTTTGTGAGTCCCCGGAAAAAATCCTCACTGGCTCAAGTCTCGGCCAACCCCACAAGCTCCCATCCGCCGCCAACGAGACAATGTCCGGGCCGAGGACGCCCAAGCCCACCCAATCGCTGTGCGTGCCCAGGCGGACTGGCGGTTGGCGTAATACACTGAACGGCTCCCAGAACCATCCGCCGCCCATTTGCCTTTCCCAAGCCCATAATGAGCCGTCGGTTTTGCGCGCCACCAGCCTTTCTGAAGAGGAGACCAACTCGGCCCAATCCGAATCCTTGCCAGATTGATTTAGGCTCGCCTTGTTTGGTTGGTTGGCCCACATCAACCGGTTTTGACCCTGCACTAGTTGATCAGACTGATACCACAAAGTCCCATCATCGCGAACACCAGCGAACGCGATGTTGTCCGAAGCCGTCAAGCTGCGCCAATGGCTATTATCCAGTAAGGGGACCCGCGACAAGAGTAGCGTGGCTCGAAATGCGTGAGAGTTTTTCTGTGCAGCTATAATTTCCTGCAGGTTTTGCAGTTCCAGATATTTCGTTTCACCCCCCGGCCAGCCTGCTGCCATCTCGTGTATTATCCACGCGCTGCCGTCCTTTTTCCAAGCGAATGCGTTAATCCAGCCTTTCGATCCCGTCAATCTGGCCCAATCGGAGTCCTTCCCCAGCCGGCGCGGTTGAAAGTCCCGCAGGCTCGGCGGCCCATATTTGACTGCGTTTGTTTCAATGATCCACGTCCAAAGCGTGCCGTCCCGCTTCAAGAGAAACTCGCCCAATCCGGGGCGCAGTGCGGCACTCACCCAATCGTTCTCATTGCCAAATTGAACCAACTTGGCCGCCGCCTCATGGCGCGGATCTCCTCGCTCGGCCAAGAATTTGCGTGGCGTTTCCGAAACCCAAAGCGTCCCATCCGAGCGAACCGCTACGGTTTCGCGGGGGCTGGCCACCGCGCTCACCCAATTCGAGCTGGGCAAGAATTCAGTGCCCAAGCTAATCCATCTTCCGTCCAAGGATGGCCCGTACGAAGGCTCTTGCCCGGCGAATTCCAGGCGATCATCCCAAACCCTTCCATCCGGCAGCATGACCACCAATCCGAGGCTGCCATAACTGTTGAGCACGGGCGGCTTCTGCAAAGAGATTTGCGCCGGGCCGTGGACCGGTTCCAGCGGCATGAGTAATTCCCAAGTGCGATTGTAAATCGCAAAGGACAAGACCGTGCACAAAACCGTCATGCCTATTAGGGTCAGGGCATTGCGCCGCCACAATGGGATGCTTTCGGTCACGTGACCGAAATTTCGATAAGCCAGCCAGAGCAGCGTCACCAACAACACCGGCTTGGTAATGAGAGAATACAGGTCGCCGCTTAATAACCAATCGTAATGCCGATTCATCATCACTGCCCTGAAAGGCATGACTTGAATCATGCAAAGGCCCAGCAACGTGAGGGCCGATGCCGCCAGCGATTGCACCACCCCGCCTGTCATGGTCGAGCCATAAAAACCAACCAGCCCAAAGAGCAGGAAAAACAATGCCGTCGAGAAAAAATCATCTTCTCCGTGGCGCATTCCGGCCACGTTTTCCACCGCCCAAAACATCAACCAGCTCACTAGGCTCCCCACAGCCAGCACCACCATCAATTTCAGAAACCATTGTCTCCGCCGCGAGACGGGCAGGCACAAATGGGCTTGCATGGTGCCGAATTTGCGTTCTTCCGCGACGCTCTGGCTGCCCGCCAGCAACGGCACAAAAAACCAGAGCGCGCCAAAGGCTTCCAACGCCATGAGCGTAGTCCGG
>Ga0206798_1070_pt1 | contig 22938 bp, 27 predicted proteins | sample Alteio_BWOrgCont_66_FD_152893 | JGI IMG/M metagenome (GOLD analysis project Ga0206798, IMG submission 152893) | Enriched cells from forest soil in Barre Woods Harvard Forest LTER site, Petersham, Massachusetts, United States -... | ecosystem: Environmental > Terrestrial > Soil > Temperate forest >...
TGGGCGACGGAATAACTGAACGCTTCCATTTCCTCGTTGGCGGCTTGCAGTTCCGCCGTGCGTTTGACGACGCGTTGCTCCAGTTCCAAGTTGAGACGGCGTATCTCACCCTCCGCATTTTTGCGCTCGCTGATTTCTTTCTGCAACCGGGTGTTTAATAAATCGGAGGCTGCAGCGAGTTCATGCTGGCGCACCGATCCAAGCATCAATGCCTCGTTCATGGCGGTGACGTCCAGTCTCCGCCTGGACACATCGGGCGGTTGACTGACTATGATTGGTATTGGTTTCGCCTTCACAAATTTACTTTGTCGCCTTCGGTTCGGGCGCGGCCTCTTCCCGCTGGCCGATTCGCTGCGGTATTCCGGTAGTCAGCGCGGTATAATCGGTTTGGCGCGGGAGGATGATCACCACGCCCTTGTCCGTGATGACATATTCACGGATATCTTTGCTGTGATTGCCGCCGCGCATTTTGACGATAACCATCACCTTTCGAAGCTGTCCGTCAATCTCCACATACCGCATACGAATGATGTCATCGGTGAGAAACGAAATCGCGTAATGACTGAACGGCATCGCGTCAAAGGTATCCTCCACCTCGACCGTGCTGAAAATCGTGATACCAGCTCCGGTCAACGCCCCAATCATCCGGTACAGCGATTCGCGAAAGTCCTCGCGGAATCCCGGCGCCAGCGCCATCTCAAAACCAACCAGCGAATCAATCACCAGCCGTTTTGCGCCGACCCTGGTGATGGCATCGAGAATTTCCTGCATGGTTTCATCCACTGAAAGATCAAGCGGACGCAGGTAAAGGATTTCGAGTTTTCCCATGCGTTGCGGCTTTTTCAAATTCAAACCAAAGCTGTCGGCGCGCGCGGTGTATCCTTGCGGGCGTTCTTCGAAAATCGCCATGATGCCCGTTTCTCCTTTACGCAATCCTTCGGCAATGAATTGGGTAGCCAGCGCTGATTTACCCGTTCCCGAAGGGCCGGCCACCAGAAGGCTGTCGCCTTCGAGAATGCCACCGCCCAGCATCTTGTCCAATTCGGGAATGCCGGTCGAAAGACGCCGTGTTCGCGCTGGTTTCGTTTTGTTGCCGATCAATCCCAGTGTGCGCGAGAAAGCCTGCAAGCCTGCGCCGTTGATGCGGATGGTGTGCAATCCCGGTACCGTGGCCTGTCCACGCAGTTTCATGACTTGCAATTTTCGCACCACGGAATTTCTCTCCGTCACCTGCCAGAGCCAGAAGAGTCCGTCAGCGACGGTGAACAACGGATTGTCACGAATCTCCGTCTCGACATATTCGCCCACCAGAAACGTCGTCGCTTCCCAACTGGTGAGAAATTGTGCGAGGCGTTGCATGAAGGATTGCATTTCAAAATTTTTCGCGTCGCCAACCGCCTGGCGCTCCATGGTGCGAAACGAATCCACCACCACGATGCCCGGATTGGACGCCGTGACTTGTTTGATGATTTCCTCGAGGACGCCGTTGGCGCCCTTCTCCTGCAACACCTCGGACAGATTGATGAAGCGTATCGCCCCGTCCAATTTGGATTCATCGAAAAACGAAAATTGTTGCTGATGGCGGAGCATTTTCAACGCGGGTTCGCCGAGGACGGTGAAATAGAGCGCCGTTTTTTTTGGTGTTGCGCTGGCGAAAACAATCTGGTGCGCCAGCGTGGTTTTGCCACAACCCGGCATGCCTGCGATGACGTTGAAAGAAAATTCCGGAATGCCACCGCCGCCAAGGATTTCGTCGAGGCCACGCACGCCGGTTGGAAGTTTCTGGATCCGGATCCTGGTTGGTTTGCCTGCGACTTTTTTCGAGAGGTTCAATTGGGCTGCCCTATTTTGTTTTTTCATATTGTTCGTCATCAAAAAACCAAATCGTCCAGCGGAACCTTCGGCCAAACTTCGCGCAACAAGCGTAAAGTTAAATTTTCGCCGATAAAGGCCACCAGTAATCCCAGCAATTGAGCGACCAGGACAACTCCACCATCGAATAATTCGTCCCGGTCAAGCTGCGCTTGAAGTTCTTCCAGCCCTTCCAGAGAACCATCCGCTTTTATATGCACCGTGCGCAGCCAGGGAACTTCCGGGTTGGCCAGCGCGAATGCGCGCGAAAGGAGCGCTTGAAACCCGCCGCTTCCCGCCAGTATTGCGAGATGCGGCCGCAGCTTTTCACAAACGAGAAAAGCTGCCGGGGGTTTTATTCCGGAAGATTTGTTTCCACCCATCTCATAAGCAATGAGACGCTTGGCGAAATTTCGCATCTGTACAGTGGCCCGGTTCATTTGGAAACGCGTGTGTGCGCGCTTTGTGCCAGTCGCGTTCTTGATTTGATGATCGAGCTTCACGCTATTCAGAGATATTTGGGGAGATCGTTTCCCTGGGGCCGTCGCTGCCGTCATCCGTATGCAGGACATTTTTTACCGTTGCCAGCAAATCAACATTGGAAAATGGTTTCTGTAACGTGGCATCTGGCGTTAGCCACGGCTTGCGGGCGAATTCATGCGTGGGCAAAATTCGTGTGGCCATGATGACCGGGAGTGACATGCCTGCGGCATACAGTCTCTCAAGCATTTCAATGCCCGTCATCCTAGGCATTTTATTATCGGTGATGATGAGGTCGTAGCTATTATTCTGAAGGGCATCCCAACCGGCAGCACCGTCTTTGACGCCCTCGACTTCGTAGCCGGAGTCAGCCAGCACATCAACGCTGAGTTGGCGGACGTCACTGTCATCATCAACCACGAGAATGCGAGGTGGTGAATTCGCATGGTCTGGGATTATTGTAATGGCCGGTTCTTCAATGGGTGTGGTTTCAATGCATTTCATGCTGGATAATAATAGCTTGGAAGCCGTGCGGAGATATGGGGTATTTACCCTACATCTGATTTTATTTGCGGCGTAACGGACTTCACGGTTGGAAAAATCGCACGCACCGTTTAACTTTCACAGGTCAGGATAAACCGTGGAATGCAATCATTCCGACCGGAAGTTATTTGATGGTGGCTGGAATCCGAATAACGATGGTTCAATTTCGCTCATGGCTTTCAAAATAATGGAGGAGCCCTTTTCGACGCGGGTGCGAGCATTATCCGCCGAGCGCAGGACTTGTTTAACTACCTCCAATAGTTCCGCGCCGGTAAAAGGTTTTGTCAGCGTAGCGTCAAGCAGCAGCCACGGGTGCCGTTTCAATTCCTCCTCCGGAACCGTTCCCGACGCAAGGATGACCGGCAGCATCATGTTTTCGTAACGCAATTTTTTGATTAACTCTAGTCCCGTCACTTTCGGCATTTTATTGTCGGTGATTAATAAGTCGTAACTTGCTAAATTGAGGGTGTTCCATGCGTCGGCCCCGTCTTTGGCGGTGTTGACGTCGTAGCCGGCTCGGATCAAAATTCCGGCATGGAGTTCGCGTGCGCGAAGCTCGTCATCCACCAGCAGGATTTTGTGTGGCGGGCGCGCTTGATTTTGTTGCGGCGCACCGAAAACTTTTTCGGAAGGATTTTCAAAAAGCGTGTTCATAGATTGGATTATCGACTAACTTTAGCAGAGGCAATGCCAACTGATTTTATGTTTCGAGAATAACTCTGCCGCTTGGGTTGATAACTTTCCGGCTAATCCTTTTTCACGTTTTCGGCTAAGGCACGGAGCGGATGCGCCAGAAATTGTTGGTGGCCGTGTTGGGTGCGTTGGTGTACACCAGCACGCCGCCTGCACCGGCAAAATTGGTTAACTGCGGCACCCAGTTGGACGACGCCAAATTGAAGGAACGATCCAGCGCATAATTTGTGCCGGCAATTCCCACAAACGATAAACGCATATTACTGCCGCCAAACATCTGGCCGAAGATTTGATTGTAGCCCGGAATCCCGGCCACGATCAGTTCGGGCTGATTAGTATTGTTGTGAGTACCGTCGCCCAACTGGCCATTAACATTGTCGCCCATGACCCACAGACTGCCATCGTTTTTGAGCAACAGACTGTGGCCGAATCCTGCGGCAATTGCCGTGACATTGCCAGCAACGATCTGCACTGGTCGGTTGGTGTTGTTGAAAGTACCGTCGCCCAACTGGCCATCAACATTGTCGCCCATGACCCACAGACTGCCATCACTTTTCAGAAACAAGCTATGATATTCTCCGGCAGCAATCGCCGTGACATTACTGGCCACAATCTGCTCTGGTTGGTTGGTGTTGTTGTAAGTTCCATCGCCCAACTGGCCATCAACGTTGTAACCCATGACCCAAAGACTACCGTCACTTTTCAGAAAAAGGCTGTGGTCATATCCTACTGCAATTGCCGTGACATTGCTGGCCACAATCTGCTCGGGACGGTTGGTGTTGTTGAATGTGCCATCGCCCAATCCGCCATAGCTATTGTCGCCCATGGCCCACAGGCTGCCATCGCTCTTGAGAAACAGGCTGTGGTTGCCTCCTGCGGCAATCATCGTAACGTTGGTGGCCACAATCTGTTCGGGATGGTTGGTGTAGAAGTTGCCGTTATCGGTGGTGCCGTCGCCCAACTGGCCATTGCCGTTGTTGCCCATCGCCCACAAGCTGCCGTTGCTCTCGAGAAACAGACTGTGAAAATCTCCTGCGGCAATCGCCGTGACATTGGTTGCCACTATCTGCTCGGGGCGGTTGGTGTTGTTGAAAGTGCCGTCGCCAAGTTCGCCATAAAAATTGTCACCCATCGCCCATAAACTGCCGCCGCCCTTTAGAAACAGGCTGTGGTAAAATCCAGCGGCAATCGACGTGATGTTGGTGGCCACAATCTGCTCGGGACGGTTGGTGTTATTGAACGTGCCGTCGCCCAACTGGCCATTGCTATTGTCGCCCATGTCCCACAGGCTGCCGTCGCTCTTTAAAAATAGGCTGTGCAGCCCCCTTGCGGCAATTTTGGTCACAGGTTGCGCTCCGCTGATGACGGTTTGCATTATTGCTGCACACAGCAGACAAATTTGAATCAGGCTTCGTTTGGCTTTCATAATTTTTATTTATTGACTTCGTTTATATCACTCCACTTGCATAATCCGTGTTTAGTCTGTGACCAAATTTTGCAAAAATGTTTTAATGCCCGAACATCTCCGTCGAGAGTTGAATGATGATTGGCTAGACGGCTGGTTCCAGGCTGTGCGCAGGCGCGGCATAACTCTCTTGAATCAATTTCAATTCTTTTTCTTCGTCGGCATCGAACTTCGCCACTTCTTTTTCCAGCATGAACGAGATCAAAAACAACCCGTAAAAAGCCGCGCCGAACGGTAGTGCCACCGTCCATGCTGGATTGAGGTTGAATCCGCCGAAATCAATAATGCTTCCCACCGCAAGTCGGTCACCGAAGCCGCCAAAAGAGTTTTGTTTTGAATAGTGTTGTCATAATTGTTAATTTTGCTTTTGTGGTGATTTTTCAGGTGGAAGGCTCAACCGTTAACGAACCAATAGAACGACAATGACAACGAGAAACAGGAAGCCGACCGAGCTGCCACCGATAAAATAGATGTTGGCAAGAACGGGGAGAATAAGAGATTCATAGTTTGTCTTTCGCTTTGGTTGGCGATGCGTTCGCATTATTGATTGGTGTCTCCGGCATATTGGTCGTGCCACTGGCATCGCCCATGCTTGAATTAGTAGATTATGTATCGGTTGAATTGCTTGGAGTGTTTTGATTGCAGCCAACCAGTACGAATGCGGCCAAAACTGTAATTGCCAACAATGTAATAGTTGATTTCATAAGTTTATTAAAGCTACGGCGTGACGCAGTTCTCCGACATGGGGTATAACGCTACCATTTTTCAATTCCGCCGTGATTACGACACTTAAAATCTGAAGAAGGCTTCATCGCACTGCCGGGCGGTGGGTCTTTTTTGGTGCTCTCACCTTCATCATGCAAGGTGAGTGTTAATGTCATGACGATTCTTTATTTGATTTCGACCGGTTTGCCGTCCGAAGGCGGTATCGCCAGAGGTACGTTGATGCCGAGGGCGGCGCTTAAATCGATTTCATGATCCTGCTCCTGCACGATGATCGCGCGCAAGATCTCGCTCAATCCATATTCGCCCATCGCCTCGGCCTGACGAATGCGCTCGCGATAACGCCCCACCGTTGTGCGTTCATTTTCCAGATCTGCGCGCAGCATTTCAACCGGGTCATTTGAGGTCTTGACCGGCTTGGGGGTCACACCCGGTATTCCACCAAGATAATCAATCTGTCTGGCAATCTTGATGGCGTGCTGTAATTCCTCGGCCGCATGGAGCTCTAATTCCCGCGCAATGTCCGTGTAAACGGCACCCTTTAGCGTCTGGCTATAAACCGTGTAGGCAATGATTGCCTGATATTCTCCGGCCAGGTCCTCGTTTAGCAACTGGATCATCTGTTCACGGGTGATGTTCAATCCTACGGTCGTGTTTTCATTAGTCATAATTTTATAAAATTAACCTGTGGTTTTCACGGCGAAACCAACTCTAATAGTCGCCTACCAGTAACGCGCCTTTCTATTTGCGGTGTCACCGCGCGTTTCGACCGTCTGAAACCAGCACAGTTTTTGGTGGTTTTATGCATCCGCGTAATGACCCTGTCTGCGGCATTTTTAATGAAGGTGTTGAAGGCGACGGTGAGATCAATGAGCTTATAGACGGGGACTTTCATGTTCGTTTCTTCCAACTCCAGACTTATTGTTGTTATGATTCAATTTGCAGACGGGTCATTCGCTTCATTAGCATGGTTTTCGTGCCATTGGTTCTTCGGATCATCCAAAATCGTGATTTGGTCCGGCGTTAGCAACGGCCTGATTTGCTTGACCGCCAAATCTCTGTACGGCTGGAGGCCGGCCCAGACTTGTTGCAGTTGATGACGCGCCGTTTGAATCTGTTCCGCGTCCTTCGATTTATACGCTTGACGGTTCACTTCTTGAGCGGCATCAATCCGAGGTTGGTTAGCTGCCTGGTATTGCTTGCTTGTGTTGGCAAAATCGTCCTCCACTGGCTTCAATTCAGCCCGCTGATCGGCGGTGAGCTCCATTTTTTCTTTGAGACCGGGCGGCAAAAGGGATCGTTCACCCAAAGACCGGTCATTTTCTAATGCTATCTGGTACTTCACGGTTTGGTTGAGCGGGAGTGAATTGGTATTGGTATCTTCCGCCAGCAGGGCTGATGCACTAAACAAAAGCGAAGTGCTAGCCACAAGCAGGGTGAGTTTGATTTTCATGTGTTTCCTTATTTTCTGGCAGGCAAGGTTTGTTTGGTCAGGCCCGGGCTAATTGGAATCAACTGGGGTTCATTTTTTTTAACGGCTTCTCAAGTCAAGTCCCCAGCATTGGGCAATAGCCTCAATGCCTGCTGTGTGGCCAAGCCAGGCAATGCGCCGAGCAACAAGAAAAAAGTGCAATTAATAAAACAATCTCCAGCATAATTTTCCCTTCAAGATGCGTCTTTCAATGGTGGCCGGTCAGTTGACTTGCGGGACGTGGATGTCGCCTGCATGATTAAGAATGCCGAAGGCATACAATAGCCACACGACGACGCAAACCACCACCACGGCGTTCAGGATGTTCTTGATCTTCCCGTCCATCGGAATATAGGTGTTGACCAGCCAAAGCAGCACGCCGACGACGACCAGGGTGACGACCAGGGAAATCAGTGGCATAGATTGCCTCCAACTTGGATGAGTGTTTTATGAATCATGCTGTCAACATAGGCCGGAAAGCAGAAGGATGCCATAGGGTGTAACCCTACCAGCAATTAGAGTCCGTCCCGATCACAACCCTGCGAATTAAATGTCTGCCAGAAGGTGGAAATCAGCCCCGCACCTTTGAGTACAGTCTGCAACCAGGAAGGTTTTTTGGCAGCGGGCGCAGGGGTTTTGCGCCGGAAGGACACCACGCCGGCAACCAACGATGCGGTGGCTGACACAAAGGAACTGGCGGTCCGGACTTGGCTCGCGAGCGAGTGAACGCCATTCGCCAGCGCCTGAAATTCCTGAACCAGTTGCGCGCGGTTGAGTTCACTTTCCGCAAGCAAAAGTTTTTTCCGTGATTGGCGCGGGTTTATGTGAGAATTTTTTCCAAACATGTGCGATCCTTGCGAAGTTGGTCGAGCGAGGCGGAAAGTGTCTGCCAATCGCGCAGCAGGCCGGTGAGCCGCCGCCAAAGACACGTCCCGGCTGCCGCATAAAGTGCGGTCAATATCAGGAGGACGGCCACGGGCGACCAAGTCCACAACCAAATCACAATGGCTGCCGTGAGCGTAAGTCCCGCGAGCAGGCCGAACGCCGCTACCCCAAAGGCTAGTAGGATGGCGCGCAAGTGACGCTCGCGTTCTTCCTGCACTTCCACCAACAGCAGTTCGAGCCGGTTTTCCCCGATGGTCAACAGCCGCCGCGCAAAATGCTTCGAGCGCGCGGCCAGTTGACTGAAGCTGACAGTGGAATCTTCCATAACGGAATCAGTCGCGGCGGCAAGCGCAGCGACGTGCGACAATAAAGCCGATGAGCGCCCCGACGCCGACGCCGATGGCGATGGCTTGGTAAGGATTCTCGCGAACGGTCTGGTCAGCAACTTTCACGCCGGCGGCCGCCTTATCGCGGACATTGCCTGCGATTTCCTTGGCGCGTTCCAACGCGGCGGCGAGACGGTTGCGTGCTTCTCCGACTTTTTCTCCTGCAACATCAGCCGTGGCAGCCATCAAGACTCGCGCATCTTCAGCCAGTTGTCCTATGTCGTTATTTATTGTTTGTGTGGGTTTATTCATATTTTCGGTGTTTTCTGTTTGTTTGCATTTTTCAACGGTAAATTTTCCGCGTCGGCAAGATGGGCCGCTGTCGGCGAACTGGCTACCGTCAAAATTGAATTTCTTCCACCGAAGGGATTCGCCACGGTCTTGCGCGCAAGCGGATCGGGCATCCATTTTCCGTCCACCACAAGGCAGTATTCGTAGGTGCCGGGAGCCAGTGATGTTTCCTTCCACCAGTTGCCAACACCAGACGAATGCAACGTCTTGGCTTCGGGCTGCCAATGGTTAAATGTTCCCGCGAGACAAACGGTCTTGGCGGTCGGATGTGTGAATTCAAAGCGAACCGGCACGAGTTGCGTGCTCGGAGCGTTATCATGGTTATGATTGTGTTTCATGGCTGGTGAATCGTCTGGCTGTTTAATTTTCGTTTTTCGAAGAATGTTCAATTTCACGTCAACATAATGTGCGAGAACATTTGGCCTGTGCTATGGGGTGTTACCCTACAGTGAGTTACTGGAAGCATTTGCGCGTAAAAGCTAATCCGGTCAGCGGCATATTGTGGAAAGGAAAAGCGCCGGCGGAATTCCCGCCGGCGCAGTAGTGAATATAAAGCTTAAAAAGCGAAGCGCATACCAAGCCGGGCAACGCCGGAATATTTTGTTTCGTTCGGCACCACCCCGGCGGCGTCAATGAATGCCCCCACATGCGGGGTGAAGCGATATTCCATGCCGGCGCCGGCCGTGCCGAACCATACTTTGACGTCATCAAATCGGCGACCGCCACCACCAAAGACATAGGGAGCGAATCCGCTTTGGCCCAGCGGAAGACGCAGAATCAAATTGGCCGAAGCGCTGTCCACAAAGATTCCGGTGGTGTGTTCAGAATAAGCGTCGACACCAATGCCGATATTGCGGGTGATGAAATAATTAAGCCCCACCCCCGCCCCTAATTGGGTATTTTGACGGACGCGCGCGTCGGAAGGATGATCAATGGTGTATCGCCCGAGCGAAGCCGTCCCGAATGCGTCCAAGGACAGTTCATTAGGCCGGTAATAGTCGCCTTGGTGATAATGCGAATTTTGATCGTTACTCACGGTTCCCGCTTCTAGGGCTGGCTGCGGGGTGGATAGTTCGCTGGTGCTGTTCGTGTCGGCGGCGCGCAGAGATGTGCTGGTGACTAATATTGCACCCGCAGTCATGATAAGTGCGAGTGAGCAGGATGATTTCATTTTGGTTTTGCTTTCGGTTATTGTGTGTTGGTTTTTAATACTGGACGCACACTGCCGGATATGCCGACCCTTGGCTATGGGGTGTTACTCCACCACCGGTGCCGCACTTGATATTCTCCGGCTCGGTTGGATTTTCAAATCGCTTGCCTTCCTAACCTTGCGGCGAAAATCACGAAAATCATTCAGGCTTGTTTGAGCTGAAAAATCATTAACTGGATTCCAGACGTGTATTGGAGTCATCGCCACAAACCAATTGCTGCCGACTGGCTTTGCCGGTTTGGTGGCGGCGCAAACTGATCGGGGGCATTATCATTTGCGTGCAAAACATTTCTCACTAAGGCCAGCAACTCGTCGGCGGTATAAGGTTTTAGCAGCGTGGCATCAATTTGCAGCCATGGATGCCGTTTCAACCTTTCCGTCGGGATCGTCCCTGCCACGAGAATGACCGGCATGACCACGCGGGCGGCATGTAGTTTCTTGAGCAACTCAACGCCTGACAATTTTGGCATGGTGTGGTCAGTGACCAGAAGATCGTAGTAGTTAAGTTGCAGTGCTTCCCAGGCGGCGGCGCCATCTTCGACGGCATCCACCTTGTAACCAGAGCAAATCAACACTTCGGCATTGAGCCGACAGATGTCATGATCGTCTTCCACCACAAGAATGCGTTGACGAAGACTCGGCTTGCGTTGTAGTAATCCGCTAGCCAATCTTCCGGTTTTCGATGTTTGTTTGCGAAATTTTTTGGCAGTCATAGATGATACTATAAGTTGGGAAAAATTGAGGTTGCTATAAGGTGCTTTCCCCATGCCAGATTTGCTGTTTCAGCAGGAAAACAGTTGCGATGTCTATTTTTGGCCAACGGATTGGATTCATTTGGATAAAGTTAGCCAACCTTTAAAACTGTCCAGATCTCAACTGGAGCAGACAACCCCATTGCCTTGGCCTACCGAATACGCTCGCGATAACTCCCAACCATTTCCCGTTCGTTCTCCAGATCTGCGCCACAAACCCAATCTACAATCGGACGGTTGCTTCAATTTGTAGATGGGGTGAACACCCCATAGTACCCGTATGGTTTTCTGACCATGATCACCGCTTGTGTGAAACGTATGTTGGTGGCATGTCAAACGTGCGGGTTGGTACAGCAGGCCAGCGATGTCCCAAAAGACTCGGTGATCAAATGCGCCCGCTGCAATTTCCAAATTTTTCACCGCCGCGCCAACAGCCGTGTTCGCACGCTGGCATTTTCGCTCGCCGCCTTGATTCTCTATTTTCCCTCGAATTTTTATCCCGTGGTCACCGCCGAATATCAGGGACAACATTCGCAGACGACTATTTTTCAGGGGATCAGTTCGCTCTACGCGCACAAACAATACTTCATCGCGTCGCTGATTTTTTGCACGAGCATGTTGACGCCGGTGTTGAAAATCATCGGGCTGATTTTCATCACACTCACGCTCGACTGGCCGCATTGGAGAAAAGCGCGTACCTGGATATACAAAATCATCCGCGTTATTGATCCTTGGAACATGCTTGAGGTTTTTCTGCTGGCGATTTGCGTTTCCATGGTCGAAATGGGCGAAGTCGCCACGGTGCATCCGGGACGCGGCGTTTTTTCGTTCGCAGCCGCCGTTGTGCTGACGCTGCTGGCGACGCTGAGTTTTGATTCGCGCCTGCTCTGGGATTCGCCGGCAGAGAAAAAGCATTATGAATGAAGAAATGGACGCGTTGCCAAAAGCAAAAATAGCAAAGAGCCGTTTTAACTGGTTGCTGTGGCTCATTCCGGTTGCCGCCGCGCTTTTGTGCGCCTGGTATGCCGGCCACGACATCGTTTTCGCCGGGCCAACCATTACGATTTATTTTCAAAATGCCGATGGATTGCAGGAACAAAATTCATTCATCCAATATCGCGGCATAAATATCGGTGAAATCAAAACCTTGAAACTTGCAGAAGACCGGCAACGCGTCACAGTCAAAGTGCAACTCGACAACTTCGCGGCGGGCATCGCGCGGCAAGGCTCGGTTTTTTGGATTGTCCGGCCCGAACTCAAACTCGGCTCGGTGAGTGGGCTGCGAACAATTGTTTCGGGAGATTACATCACTGTCCAACCCGGCAGTGGCACGCGCACCAACCTGTTCATCGGCGCGGAAAAAGAGCCAATTGAACCAGTCAAGGCGCTGGACATCCGGTTGCTGTCGCAGAAACTCGATTCATTGCAGTCGCAATCGCCGGTTTTCTATCGGGGCATTCAGGTCGGTGAAGTGCTGGATTGCCGGCTCAGCGACGACGCCCGCGAAGTCGTCAGCCACGCCCGCATTGAGGAGGAATATGCTCCGCTCGTGCGGATGAATTCAATATTTTGGAACGCTGGCGGCATTAATTTTCACATCGGTTTGTTCAGCGGTGCGAATATCAGCGCCGAATCCGCTCAAACACTCATCAGCGGCGGCGTTGGATTTGCCACGCCACCCGACTTTCAAAATGCGGCGACCAACAACACGGTTTTTATCTTGAATGAAAAATCCAAAGATGAATGGGAAAAGTGGTCGCCCGCCATCCTGCTTCACTCCGTGCCAGCGGCAATGATAAACAAAGCATCTTTGCGAAATCTTAATTCCAAATGAAGCCCTCCTTCATTGTTGGGTAAGCGACCGTGCCATCTTCGGCATTGTTCATATGGCAGTTGAGTGGAGTCAATAATTAGACGCTAGTGTGTTGCACGGCTCCGGCAACTCGATGCGTGTATTTTCGCCATTGCTTAAATCCGCTGGTCGGGTCGCTCATCTGGTCAAGAAACTGACAGGCGGTCATATCAAAGGCACGGGCTTTGAAATTTAGCGTAATCTGCGTCACCGCGTTGAGCGCTCCGTCGCTTCCACGAACGTGAAGAGTCAATCCATCGCAAGGCTCTTTTTTCCCCGTGTAAATCTCGATTTTGAATCCTTGACCATCAACGACGAGCCAACTCAAATCTGAAATATCTGCGTCGGGAAAAAGCAGCTTAAGCGACTGCGCTACCTCCGCACGTGGAGCAATTGCCGGCGGCTTGAAATTGTCCGCCAGTTGCTCGACGGTCTCAATGTCTCGCGGAAATCTATAAACTGTAACATCCCAACTCATATGCTGTCATGATTCGCTGTGTCTCATTAAGGCCATTCATGGGATCACACCCGAAAACGATCCGCCAATGGTTGTATTTGCCAGTTTAGCGGTGGTGCCATCTCCTCACGGACAACAGTGGTCGCATGCAAAACGGTTTTTACATTGCCCAATAAGTTATCGAAGGTATAAGGCTTGCGTAGCATGGTGACAGATTGGAGCCAGGGATGCAGTGTGAATTCCCATGTCGGCAAAGTTCTGGTGGTCATGATGGTCGGCAGGCGCATGGTAGTATCATGCATCTTCTTGAGTAACTCAACGCCGGACACCTTTGGCATATGCTGCGCGGTGATTAGTAAATCGTAGCTGTTAAGTTGAAGTATGTCCCAAGCGGTAGACCCATCCTCGGCTGTATCTACATGGTAACCAGCATGAATCAATATTTCAGAATTGAGGCGGCGGCTATCAGCATCGTTCTCCACCACAAAAATGCGCTGGTAGATGTTCGGTTTGTGTGGTGGTGGCGTATTGGCTGGATTCTCAGTTTGCGATTTTTTTATTTTCATAATACGAATGGTAGGCTCATATGCCATTCATATGCCATAAGCCAAACACCCCATAGTGCCGAAAATTTTCCGGCTGCGTTCGGGCTACAATTTTTTCTTTAAAACTAACAAAGTTGGATTCTTATTTGGTGCTGTGTTGTTGATGGTGTTGACCAAAGGCGTGGATAATGCCGGGGGCGGAATATCGTGATAGGGGTGGGGTGGCGTCTCTGGTGATATAGCAATTGCAATCAACGCGCCGCGACATTTTTTCCAGCTAGTGTCGATGCCAGATTAGCCCCGCGTCTATCCTTCACCTGATTCACGCCGGCCAGTTCCCACACTTTATTAATAAACCTCTGTTTTTCAGTCCAGTCAGGCGAAGTGACGACCAAGGTCACCACCCCTTTATCGACCGAGGCCCACATGCCATAGTTGTAGTCTGTGTCCGCCAAGACCATTTTGAAGATTTCATTATTAATTATAATGTCCGCCGCTTGCTGTTTAGAAACAGGCGACACTATCGGAGTTGGAACATCAATAAAGGAAGCAGTGGCTGTTGACCGATTAGGATCAGAAGCACAGCCTGTAGCTAAAGCGAGCGGCAACGTAAGGCAAAGTAATATTCTGAATTTGGAGTTTGTTGACATAATGTTTTTATTGTTTAGTTTATTTTTCATGTTGTAAGAATAAGCCATACAACAGTGCCTTCGCTATGGGGTGTAATCCGCTGGGGTATAACCCTAATGGCCTTGCCCCGATTATGTGGACAGGAGAAGTGTGATTGTGTGAGATGGGAACAACGCACATGAACACGAACGAAGAGACGACCCCGATCCGAAAACGCAAACGTTACGACGAAGCCTTCCAACGCTCGAGTGTTGAGCATTGGATGCTTTCGGGCCAGTCGGCCCGGCAGACGGCTTCCGAACTGGGCATCACCACGCAGACGCTGCAAAATTGGCAGAAGAAGTTCAAGGCTCTGCCCGCTGGCCCGGTGGCCGGCACGCTCGAAGCGTTGCAGGCCGAGAATCGGCGATTGCAAAAGGAGCTGCACCGAATGGTGCAGCAGCGGGACATTCTAAAAAAACCTTGGGTATAATCTCCGAAGTGCCCGGCAGCGGTTCCAACGGATAAAAGCCATGCAACCCGAATATCCCATTGATCAGTTGTGCCGGACGTTGAGTGTCACGCGCAGCGGGTATCACGCGTGGGCCGCTCGTCGGCCCGGTTCACGCGCGCAAGCCAACGCTGCATTATGGCCTCTGATTGAACAAGCGCATCAGGAAAGCCGTCAGCCCTACGGCTCTCCGCGGGTGCATCGGTGGCTGCAACAACGCGGCCATGCTTGCGGACGTCATCGTGTCGCACGGCTCATGCGCGCCGCGTCTCTGCGCAGCCAGAAGCGGCACCGCTTTCGGGCGCTGAGCCTGACCGACAGCAACCATGGCCTGCCCATCGCGCCCAACCGCCTGCGTGATATGACGATGCCATCGCGTCGCGATGCGGTGTGGGTGGCCGACATCACTTATGTGCCGACGGACGAAGGCTGGCTCTATGTGGCTGGAGTTTTGGATCGCCACACACGCCGTTGCGTCGGCTGGGCGATGGGGAACTCGTTGGCCACCACACTGCCGTTGGCCGCTTTGGAGACGGCTTTGGCCCATCGTCAACCACCGGCGGGACTGGTGCATCATTCGGATCGAGGCGTCCAATATGCCTCTGAAAATTACCGGCAACGACTGGCTCAAGCGGGGGTTGTTCCGAGCATGAGTCGGCGGGGCAACTGCTACGACAACGCCATGATGGAAAGCTTCTGGAGCACCATGAAACGCGAACTGGTTCATCGCCATCGCTTCGCCACGCGCACCGACGCACGCGCGGCGATCTTTGAATGGATCGAAATCTTTTACAACCGCGAGCGGCTCCACAGCACCCGCGGCTTCCAATCCCCGGTGGACTGTGAAACCAACCTCAACTAAAAATACCCATGCCTCATGCACTCACTCTCGGTCCACATAATCGGGGCAAGGCCACGACGACGAACCCGACCGCGAATGTGTCATTCAACTGCGTTGTGTTGGAAGGCGACAAACTTGGCTGATATGCGGCAGGTCGTCAGCGTGACGACGGAGCCAAAACAGCAAAACACCCATTTCCCATGCAGCACAGGCAACTGGCACTGTCGCGGTAAAAAGTGAAATTTGACAGATTTCTGGCATTTTTGACTGTGTAAAAGCCAACACACCACTCTGGCGTTGGGTTTCATCCTGCGGAGAGCGGGGAATTCAAGTTTAGAATGCCCGTCAACATCTGCCAATGCTGCTCCGTGGGGCAAACGATGCCGTGTTCCCACTTCCGCACTGTTCGCACTGAAACCCCTGCCTTTTGCGCCACTTCCGGCTGGGACAGGTTCGCTTCAATGCGCTTCAAAAGGAGGCGGTCGCCAAGAGTTTTTGGATTGACGGGAATGAGCTTCCGAGGACTATATCTCTCCTTGGAATGCTCATATTGAACCGTTACGGAACGCTGTGTAATACCCAACAGCAGAGCCAATCGCCGTTGGCGCTTGCCGTTCCGCAGTCGCGGTTCACGTCGCAAGTCGGGATAAATGGAGTAAAAATCCGTCAGGGACAAGACCGCTTTTGACAGCAATTCTATGCCGCCGAACAACAAACCGTTGCCACGAACCGCGCTTGAACCCGTGAGAAAGATACCTAATCACAAATGATTGCACCTTTGGCAAAAATGATGGACTGGTCGGCCATTCAGGTTACGACACTGATGATGCCTGCCAATGAACAAAAGCCGAGGCTGGAGGAAGCCCTTCGATTTCTGAAAGGCCCGGACTTCGTTTCCCCTGATGGTCAACCGGCACAGGTTGAATTCAACGGACCTGTCCATTTCCGCTTTCCCGCGCCCCGACCCTGTGAATTCACGGAAAACAATCTCGTTCATGGGCGGCTTTACCGCTGCCCAGAACGATGGCAGGAGCGGCCCGTGATTGTTCTACTGCCTGGTTGGAATGACTCCGCCAGTTATAATCTCAGATTTCCATTGATCGCCCGCCGCTTTAATCGCGCGGGATTTAACGTGGCCACGTTAGTGCCGCCTTACAACTTTCAACGCTGTCCCTCCCAGCTTGCGGCGTTTGACATCGGGGATTGCCTTCTTTGGGCGGAAATGGCGGCGCAAGCGATCGCCGAAATTCGTGCCCTGGCCGGCTGGCTGCTGGGGGAAGGTTGCCCCACTGTAGCGCTGTGGGGATATTCGGCGGGAGCGAGTGATGCGGGGATGGCAGTGTGCCACGATGCGCGGCTGGCCGCTGTCGTTATGGCATGCTCCCGCGTGCGCTATAGACCTTATGTGGAACGACTAGCCGTCCGGCCCCGTATCCGCTCACGATTGCAGCGCGTTAGCGAGCTATGCGAGGCGCTCAATGGGACGCCGCTGAATTTGACTACGACCCTGCCAGTGATTCCAAAGGAAAAGATATTACTGATAGAGGCGAGCCATGATGACGCCATCTGCCCAAAGGACGATACCGAGGACTTGTGGCAATCGTGGGGACAGCCGGACATCTGGCGGTTGCCGCATGGCCACGTCGGGATTTGTTGTGGGTTCGTGCCGGGTTTGCCGGAACGCGTCCTGCGCTGGCTGTCGCCACGAATGAATAAATAATTTTCAGCTCTTCAAAAATTCCATGCCGCCGCTGAACAACAAACCATTGCCGCGGACCGCGCTCAAACCCGTGTGCGAAGCGTTGGCAAATGTCATCCGGCAACGGCGTGAATCCAGCGGCCTTTCATTGAACCGGCTTGCGGAATTGACAAATCTTTCGCGTCCGATGATTCGCTTCATGGAAAACAACGAGCGCATTCCCACCGTTGACACCGTCGCGCGCATCAGCCGCGCGTTCGGAATTTCCTTGAGTCAATTGGTTGCGGAAGCGGAAAAGAAATTATGAATATAAAAAACTTCACACCACTAATCATCGTGGCATTTCTTGTTGCGACGCTCACCGGCTATTTCAAACATTCGCCACCGGAAACGCAAGCACCAGGTGGAAGGCCCCAATCCCGAATGACGGTTTGGGGGTGAAACTCTGGCAAATCGTCATCGTCATCGGCCATGCAAAAAAAGGTTTGCACTGGTTGGGAACGCGGGCAAGCCAAAACGGAAAAAGTTAATTTTTCCGTTAGTCCGTTTGTGCCTCCGGTATGCGGAGGCGCTGGTTTTGGGCACACCGAAAGATCAGTTGGCACAGCCCGAAAAAACGAAAGTCAAAGATGGGTTGTCAGCCGAAGAAATTGCCAAGATGGAGCAGGAAATGGAATCACTCGATCACGACTTCAAAGCCATTGAGGAATCTTACGGAGAAAACATGCTGAACCTGACCTTGGCTCGTGGCTATATCAGAAGGCTCATCGACAATGCCAAAGTCGTCAGGCACTTGAACGGGAACCACCCCGACATCTTCTCTGAATTCGAACCAATTGCGGCCGCTGAAACTTCGTAATGTGAACCAACCAGTCCCCACCGCATTAAAAATCAGGCGAATGCTTCATATCTGTCATCATCAGAAATGAATTCCAAAACCATACCAGTCATCCCGGCGCTTTGACTGGCCGGCTTTCCTGCGGGCACTCGGAAACCGGCCAGACAAATCGCCTCAATTCGAACCTAGACGGTCGCACACGCAACGGTCATTCTAAAACCGCGCTCAACTCCGCCGTCGTTCGTTCATGCCACTCCCGACCTGCTCCGTCTCGCTGCCGGTTTCAGAATGCCCGTTCAGTGCATGAAAATTTGTTTATAGCACATCGTTTTGAAGTGTTCAGTCTAACGCAATTCCGGCGGCTTTCTGGAAATAGGAAGCCGATCATTTTGGTTAGACACCATCCCCTTATCAAAAAATAAGGCCGCAAGACGAGCAACGGCCGCGCAATTTCCGCGCAACGCCCGGCGCAACGTGCGCCGAATCATCCGCGCAACATCCGGTGAATTATCCGGGCAATTACCGAGCAACTACCGAGACGTGTCCGGGCAGTTGGCGGGAAACGTCGTCACAAGACGCCGATGAATGTCCGCGCCAAAGTTTGCATCAAAGTTGGCGCGATGGTTCGCAAATGGCTTGGCAATTACCGCCGCAGTCCACGCCGCATTTGGCGTGGCGTCCGCCGATTCAACCGCGCAGCATCTGGCGAATCATCCGGGCAATTTCCGCGCAACTGCCGGGCACTGTCCGAGCAGTCGGCGGGAAACGTCCCATCCAATACCGGTGAATGTCCGCACCATGGTTGGCGCACGACTCGCAGGCGACTTGGCAATTACCTCAGCAGGCCGCACCGCGGACACGAAGCAGACAGGTTGTCGTCGCAAAGTAGGTCGCGCAGTGTCCGGCTTGGCGTCCGGGCAACATCCGATGAATCATCCAGAGAATTTCCGGGCAGCGTCTGGGCAATTCCGCATGAAACGCGCAGCGGCCAGGAAATTTCCAAAGATATTCCACGTTCCTTCCACGGCCGCGAATTAGCCACGCTTTTCCGTGGCCACGCAAATTCCTCGTTCACGAACTGTCCGCAAACATGTCCGCGTCCAGTCCTCGAACTGACCGCAACCGGAATCTATCAACGTCCATGTCCAGTCGCATCCGTAGTTGATCCAAGATAAACCCAAACACCTCAACTCGTAAATTATCCAAATGAAATCTATCGACGACTCCCAGATTCTCCAGATTCCGGCTTGCGTCTGTTCGCAGTTCTCGTGAAACTTCAGCGGGATATGCCTCTGATTATTACCAATATCGGACAGTGCTTGCTGCAATGCCGCATCAACTACGTTTTCCAGAATCTGGTCTGATGTAAACATCATGAGCATCAAGTTGCCAGGCACCGGAGCCGCCCGCCCAAACCCACCGGTCGGGGATGTTGCGGAAAAACTCCGTCGTTCTCGGCAGCGTTTACTCGACCTGACACTTCGCAACCGACTACTTAATTTTCGCCCAGGTAACCCGGACCATCGTGACGACCTAAAGGGACACAAACATGTTGGGCTGAAGGGGCACATTGACTCGCTATGGCAGACATTGGTTGACGATGAAAAACAGGTTGAAATCGCCCACCTGACCCGCGATCAGCAAGGGCAGCTCGCACAGGAATTGCGTCAGTCGGGAAATCAATCAACCGCCGGAACTGGGGCGAATCTTTCACTGGCAGGCTTGGGACATGAAGAATGGACCGATGTTTTCGACTCGATTCGAGGAGTCTCTCAATTTCTCCAGCGCGGCAACCTGATTTCCTTGCTCCCGGATGAAAATTTTCGCAAGCGCCTGACCAAAATCAGAAACGAGCAAAACACCTTGGCCAACTCAACCGGCGACAGCGCGCTGTTTCTGGCGATTGGTTTTCTGGAATGGTGTGAAGCCCCGCCACACCCGCGTGCTAATGAGCCGCTTTTTGCGCCCTTGATTTTGGTTCATGTCAATCTCGACCAGAAGCGGACGGAGGAAGGCGGCGAGCGTGAGTTCGTAATTCACATGGATGCCGACCAACCGCAGGGCAATCCATGTCTCGCTGAAAAACTTCGCCAGGATTTTGCCATCGACTTGCCCGATCTGGACGAAGATGAAACCGCGACGGAATATTTTTCGCGCGTGAGTCGGCTGTTGCGCTCCAAAAAAAGTTGGAAGGTGAACCCAACTATTGCCCTCGGTTTCTTTAACTTCGCACGCTATCGCCTGTGGCTTGATTTGGACCCCGCCCAGTGGCCGGAGGGTAAATCACCCAACAACCACCCCATCGTCACCGCAGTTCTAAACGGCGATCCTTTGCCTCAAAGCGATGGTATTCCATCTGATGACGAGGTCGCCAACCATCAGGCCACCGAAGACCTACCGGTGGTGATGGATTCAGATAGCACACAATATGCAACTTTGTTGGCGGGCCAGAAGGGTGTTTCCCTGGTGGTTCAGGGACCGCCCGGTTCAGGCAAATCGCAAACAATTACCAATTTGATAGCTGTGTCCATTGCCCAAGGTAAACGGGTGCTTTTTGTTGCCCAGAAACTTCCGGCACTGCAAGTCGTCCGGCGGCGTTTGGAATCCGTGGAACTTGCTCCATTCTGTTTGCCGTTGTTTAGCGATAAGGCGCGCGTGACCGAAGTGCATAAGCATCTTGGCACATGTGCGCGATTGCGGGAAAACTTGGACTGGCAGCGCCCACTCAATAATCAGGTTGTGGCTCTTGCACAAAAACTGAACGGCCACGCCGCCCGACTGCGCGAGAAGCCGGCTGGGTTTAGCCAAAGTGCCTGTGCCTTGATCCAAAAAGCTACTGCCCTGCATTTAATGCTCCAAGAGGCATGGGGTGTAGATTGGAACGAAGAACTCCTAAACGTCGCTGTTCTGGACATTGAAGCCCCGCCGGACTGGCTGGAGAAACGCGAGCAAACCATTCACCAATGGCATCGTCTCAAAACCGAGGTTGGCGAGAGCTGGTCCCATTGGGCACCGCTCAATCTCGGTTCGATGGACACCCAGTCAATCGAATCTGCTGTCCGGCAGCTAAAACAATCCGCCGTAGATTTGTCCGATGGCCTTGCCATGTTGCCGGATGAATTCCATGAACTGCCGATGGCCAAGGTCGAACAGCTCGTGGGTGAAATCGGCAAAAGCCGCTTCTCGGTGTTAAAAGACGTTATGCCCGGCTTGCTGGCTTTCCTGTGGGAGGCCCCGGAAAATGCCACCGTCGTGGCCCGCTTGGAGCGCGACCTAGAAGAATTTTACCGCCAATTGAACAAGGCGCAAAGGCATCTGCGACTCACGGAGGATAATCGACGGTATGTCGCTTCGCGCGCTACCGAGGCGCTGAATGCCGTCGTTTCGGTAGTCAGTCCGCGCTGTTCAGTGGCTTCGGCCAAGGCGTCACTGGATGAATTGAACAATTTGCTCCGCTCTGCCGAGGATTTGTCGGCGTATGCCAATCTTAATCTCGCCGGCATCTCGGCAATTTTGCAGCCTAATTCGTCATCATCTGATGCCGCCGCGATGACGTGGAAACATGTTGAGTTGCTCGCAAACCAAAATGCCAATCGTGAGTTGCAGGTTCCGGTGGGTGCCAGACTTGTGCTCGCCCTGTATGTGCTGGAAGATGCCGCTCGGAAAAACGAGGCGCGTGCCCTAGCCCAGCGGCTCGCACGGTATCACGCCAGTTTGGTGAGATTGAATTCTCGGGTGGCTGACCCGGCACCGCTGCGGTCGGGAATCGCCGCAGGTGAATTTGAACCGGCTGTCCATACTTTATTCCAACATTCGCTCGGCATGGTTAAACTTTCAGGACTAGCCGCGCTCGAACAAAGTCTCTTGGTGCTCGCGGATGTGGATAACAAAACCAGCAGCCTGATCTCAGCGGGTTTCTGTGCTGATGTATTGGCCAGTGACACCTTGAAAATTGGCGATATTCCCGCCTTGGCGACACTGGCGAATGTTCCGGTGGAACTTCTTCAATTTCCGTCTCATGGCACGGAGGAAGTGCTTCCTAGGCTTGTTGGGAAACCCAGCCCGGTGACATTGTTGCAAGCATTTGGCAACGCCGTGGAATGTTACCAGAAGCGTTACCAATCCGTCTCTGACTGGTTTCCAGAAATTCAATTGGGCCAACTGGTCGAATCCGGCGTTCTGGCCTCATACCACGATGCCGCCAGGATAATTGGTGAACTTGGCCTTGCAGACCAGAAACTGGAATTACTCGCGCAGTTGCTCGAAAAGGTTGAAAAACTCCGGAAAGCGACCCAAACACTCATCGCCGATTTCAAAGCTCATTTCGAGACTTGGCCACTACTTCAGCCGGAAACTGTTGACCAAATTACTCAGGCCAAAAAATTATTTTTGATTTTGGTCAGTCGTCCGCAAGCGCCTGCCGAAATTCCGGTGGCTGCTCTCTGTGTCCAAGCTAATGCCGACATTGTTTCAGAGGCGATGGCTGAAAGTCGTGACATCCAACTTTTCCGCGAAAAGAATGCAGACCGGATTGCCTTCCGTGATTTGCCGGATGTGGATTCCATCCCAGTTTTACGGCGTGAATTACGCTCGTTCACCGATTGCTGGTGGCGCTGGTTTTCCGGACGGTACCATGGAGTTCGTAAAAAAATCCGGGCTTTTCTCAATTCCCCACTTCCTACGGATTCCGGTGCTCTGACTTTATTGGATGAGTTGGAAGCCCATGAGCGGCGGCGACTGACTTTTATGGCCGCGCCCATCGGAAATGTGTTGGGAGGATTGTTTCGGGGCATCAACACAAATGGGACTGCCATTGAGCCAACACTGGCCTGGATT
>Ga0206798_1071_pt1 | contig 22534 bp, 11 predicted proteins | sample Alteio_BWOrgCont_66_FD_152893 | JGI IMG/M metagenome (GOLD analysis project Ga0206798, IMG submission 152893) | Enriched cells from forest soil in Barre Woods Harvard Forest LTER site, Petersham, Massachusetts, United States -... | ecosystem: Environmental > Terrestrial > Soil > Temperate forest >...
GATGGCCGAGTAAGAATAGATAAGAAATTTGTTACTGTGGCTAGGGATGCAAATGAATTACTCCATAGCCATAACAGCTGCTATGAGGAAATAAGTGGTTCAGTACATGATCAAAAATATTGTGAATACACATTTCATGCTACTGATTTGCCGCAGGCAAAACAGCAATTGCAATGGGTAAATGCAGCATGCAATACAACCGAACATAATTGCCAATTTTCTGCTAGTAAGCCGGTCTTGTTTCAGGTGGAATTACAATTTATTAGTATTCATCAAACTATGGCTGATCGTTTGTTGGCAAAACAAACTAAAGGCCAATCTACGCTTATATTTAAAGATTTAAATTATGATCAAGCCAGTTCAATCTATGCTGCAAATGAAAAACAAGCAGCTAAGGCATTGTTGCAATTTCCTAATCTGAGCATAGAACAAGCACGGCTACTGATTATGCATGCAGATCGTAGGACAGAAAATTTTTCAATGGATACTAAACCAGTTGAAACTGAATTTCTGAAATTGCATGCTGATCAGCGGTGGTTGTTAGAATTAAAAAATTATGGCTATAGTTATTTATTTGGATTGAAAGAAAAATCGCCTCTACCCTGGAAGAGCATCGCTTTGTTGACTACGCTCAGCGTGGCTCAGCTGGCTACTGGTTTTGCTTTGGCGACAGGAACCATGGCGATAGGAACTATGGAATTAGGCACGCAAGTAGGTATGGGGTTAATGGCGGAGGGTTTCAGTGATTTGGTGCGGGATATCGCGGTTGCCTATGGTCGCCAATTTGAGCTTGAAAGCTATTTGATGCAAAAGACCACGAGTGTAGGACTTTGCCTGGCTACAGCAGGTTATGCCGCTAGTGGTGGCTTGACAATTGCGGGTGAGACAGTTGAAGTGGCTAAGATCACTAATTTCGCCGATGAAGCAGCGATGTTGGCCGTACGTTTTGCAAAAAAAGGCCTAGCTAAAACTGCTAAAAAGGTAGGGAAGATGGCGGGAGAGAAAGTAATTTCTGAAACAGTAAACCAGAGCTGTCGGTTTATTGGTGGGCAGGTAGTTTGCCAAAATCAAAAAGCAATTGTCACTTATGCCCGGGGTCGAGTGCGTGAGGCTTTTGCTACTGGACATTGGCGCCGTATATTGACACGTGCAATCGCTATTGACCGTTTTACAGCAAGTAATGAGCTTGAAAGCCGTCTTAGGGATGCTGCACAAAAGCATATTGCCAAGGCGACCATGGCTATCCCTGGCTTGCCACTTTGTGATCCAAATGGTTTTGATAATTTTTACAAGGCGTTTAATCGCGAACTGGAAGAAATACAACCGCAAATGCAGCAATTTGATCAATTACTTATAAAACATTTACGGGCAGAAGATCACCGTGAAGTAACGGATATAATGATTGCTCCACTCTATGATCGCTTAAAACAATTAAAGATTGTTTTACCGGATGGTACAATTAACTTAGCTGCTTTAGAAGCTTATTATTCTTTGGCAGAAGCACCCAAACAAATGGGAAAAAGTCGAAAATTAGAAGAGGATAAGCACTTACAATATCGAGTAGAAAATTATAACTGCCAAAACTTTGCGCAAGCATTAGGTTTATCTGTTTCTGATAAATTGGCAGAACACGTATTAAAAGCTTGTCTTGACTATGCATTATTTTTATCGAATGATTATGCCGCAGAACGTGGTGAATTTGTTAATCACCTTGCTAAGGATTTCTCTGAATTATTTAACCGCTCTATTGCTGCAACGGCTAATGTGCTCGCAAGTATGACGGCAGCTGGAGTGAATATGGCTATCAGCCATGGCTTTAAAAAAGCAAAAAATAAAGCAAAAGAAGCAGCAAAAAAAAATCAAGAAGCTTCGCCAGCGGAAGGATCAACCACTACTGCTGACCAATCTGCCACTCAACAGCCGGCCACTACGCCAGCATCATCTGACGCATCTTCCGCTAGCCCATCTTCGGTTGAATCACCTTCAGTTACTCCTCCTGCTGTGGAAAATATAAACCAGCCTCTCCCCCGTTCGATGGATGGTGTGCTGAATGAAAATGTAAATAATCGACAGGCTGCAGAGGCAATGTCACAAAACTCAGATAGTAAAGGAATCAATAGCCGATCTGATAATGTGCATGAGTATGCAAAGGCAGGTCATTCCAGATCGGGCTTGCCAAAAGATCTGAATCGCCAACGCAAGGTAATGCAGGGTGTAAAGCATATGCGCAAACATCATAAACATCATAAAAAGCAGGGGGGGCAAACAAAAGCGCCTGAAAAAGCAGATGGTATGGTACTAGAAATAAAAGAAGTTAAAGTTGAAATAAAGCATATGGGCGATCGTACCGTGAGTCATAGGCAAACCGATGTTCGTAGCTTTAATCAAGCACCTAGGCATGCTTATTATCCTGCTGCGAAAACGGCATTACCCGATGACCGGTTTTTCACAGGCCGGCGTTCTCTTTTTTCTGATAAGCCTAGCTTTCCGCACTCAGGTAGAAGATCTGTTCCATTTCCAGGTAGAGAAGGAGAAATGCCCATTCCCAGACCCAGAGGCGTGCCGGGTAGTTTGGGGTCTCCTTTTTCCACTGCCAATAGAAGCCGAAGAATGCATGATAATGATGCCATTCCATTATCGGGCAGTCGATTGCCAGCAGGCATCGAGCCTCTCATTAACAGAAAGCCTTTGTCCTCGTTACCCAGAGGAGGAGAAGTATTGATTCCTGGTCAGGGAAATCAGGCAGGTGCGCCAGGTGGTTTGGGGTCTCCTTTTTCCACCGCTAATAGAAGCCGAAGAATGCATGATAATGATGCCATTCCATTATCGGGCAGTCGATTGCCGGCAGGTGTTGAGCCTCTCGTTAGCCGAAAGCCTTTTGTGTCGTCGTCCGGGGAAGTATTGCTTCCCAGACAGGGAGGACAAGCAGGCATGCCAGGTAGTTCAGGGTCTCCTTTTTCCACTGCCAATAGAAGTCGAATAGCCACTGATAATAGTCCGGCCATTGCTGGTAATAATGGTGTTTCTCCAATTCCCCAGGCTAGCGGTGAAAGCAGAAATGCTATCGAGCAATTTAGACAAGCTACCAACGATCAGCATACGGCATTAAAGGAGCAGCTGGACGCGTTCGATAAAACGAATAAACCACAGAAAGCAGCATCTGCTGATCGTGAGCGAACGGGTATCAAGGAAAATATGGGTCTGGTTGGATTGAGAGAGGCTTATTTTCAAAGTTATTGCCTTAAAGTTGCCGCATTAGAGAAACAAAAAGAAGCACAACTAAAGGCATTAGATACCACCGTATCGCACAAAAATTGTGAAATATTGTCAGATTTATTGATAGATGCAAGAAACCGTATTGAAAGCTTAATGGGTGCCATTATTGTTTCCAAGCGCATGGAACAGTTTACAGGAGTACTGGGGACGAAAAGTGCAGCGGGTATAATACCTGCCATTATTGCTATCGATAATAACAAAAAAAGAGAGATGAAGGCTGATATAACTAATTTATCGCAAGAGGAAGTTGATTACTATGTGGCAAATTTATTCGAGCGTATTAAGGACGATCCTAGTCAGGGTTTTTCATTGATTGAGAAAGAATTAGCGATCAACTTTAATACTTGCCTTAAAGGCTCAATGGTTGCAATGTTAAAAATAAATTTTGAGGAATATTATAAATCACTTAAATATAGAAATACTTTGTTAGCACCTATAAATGTAGGTAATTTAATGAGTAATCACGATTTATCTAAAATAATATTTGACCAGGTTGACGCGGGTAATTATCGACAATGCGGTCGATACCTTAAAGATAACAAATTAGGAGCCAGCGCTTTTATTGCCGGCAGTTTTATTGAAAACCTGATGGCGCAATCGACAGTAGCATCAGAAAGCCGTACACGTATGCAGTGTCTGCTGGTGCAGTATCAAAATAAAGCTCTGGATTGTCAAACGGGTGTTATGGACCGGGTTTTTGAGACGGAAGGGGCGCGTAGAGATATAATCACAGGTATCACAGCAAATATGAGTCAGCATTTGGAAAAGGCTTATGCTTTATTAGCAGCGGCATTTAAACAAAAAGACGCAGCCGATCAATCGGTAGCCAAAGCAGCGGCTGATACTAAAAATAAAGCGTTGCAGGCATCAGCCATGTCACAACTGGCTGCTGCGGATAAAGCCATTGAGGCGGCTAGTAAAGCGGTCGAAATGGCAAAAGAAGTTGCTGAATCTCAAGCAGCTATTTGCAAAAGAAACGGTATGGATCCACAGTTAGTGAGTCGCTGCACTGCAGAAATTACTCAGCAAGTAGTATTGTTGGCAGCGGCGATTAGAGAAATTGGTAAGCAAGAATCAACTGCTTTATCCGGGGTATTGAAGACGAGCAAAGCCTTGTTTAGTGCAGCTATGCAAGCCAAACAGGGCAATGTGCCTGCTGGCCCTGCTGAGGAAAAAGGTCGGTCAAACAATGCGAGCAGTGCTAATACTCAGGCGGCTTTTTTCCCACCATCTCCTACCAATACACAAAGCAATGGTAGTAACCCGAGGCCGCAAGCAGATGCCTCTTCTTCATCATCATCTCAAGCAAATATAAGTCCGTTTATAATAGAAATAGCTATAACACTTACCGTAACACACAAAGTACTTACTGTTGAGCAAGCACCCGCGCTAAAAGAGAAATTGCAACATTTATTTAATACTGATCCTAATAGAGAACAGATTAATAGATTACTTAAAAAGGAAAGGCAGGCATTAGCACAGAGTGTGGCGAATGATTTGCAATCGTATGTTGATGAGTTGAGAACAGGTGCTAGCTGTGATGGAGAATTCACTGCTATTCTAAATGAGCAATGCGTTCCTTTAGCAGGAGGGCAGAAGCAAGCTCTTGGAGCTGTCTAGGATATGGATCCGGAGCTTGCTTGTTTATGTAGAGTAGTTTTGTATATAACTTTTAATAAACAATAAAGCTGTAGATTTGTTCATAATGAGGCCTGATATCTAGTGAATGTTTCTCGTTTTTATAAAGAAAAATATCTTGGGTGCTTACTCCCGAGCCAGCTTTGCTGGGGTTTTCAAAGGGGAGCGGCGTTTTGCTTCCCTTTGGTCGCCGCTGCGCGGGTTCCCTCTATAGACGAGTTTCCACCATAGGCTGGCTCGCCCTCACTTTGTCGACAAAATCTTTATTGAGGCTCTTTCAGATTGAAGTTATAGAGAGTTACCTGTGAGCCCTTGAGTAGGCATATTGTTAGTATTGGCCGTGGCAGTATCTTTTATTATTTTCCTCCCTTCTGTTTTAGCCGGTTTTTTCATTGCTTTTTTCTGTAGTTTAGCGCGAGTCTCGGTAAGCTTAGCTAGCGAGTTTTGCTGTTCTTTAAATTGTTTAGAGGCCAATTTGAGCGTCTTCTTTTCTGCTTCTAGTCCCTTTACTTTTTCCATCAAAGTGCGGGTGTCTATCAGGCTCGTGGTCGATTTCTTGTTTTTAGCATTTTTCTGATTGGCTACCTTGGCTCTTTTTAATTCTTTTTTTGCGATGTTAAGCGACTTTTCTACAGCTGCCAATGCTTTCGGATATTCCTTAACAAGTTTAGTTTGGTCAGAGGCAATACAGTCTTCTAACACTTTAATATTACTTGTAAAACTTAAAGAGCGCTTAGAAGCTACTGGCTTAGTTGCATTGGCTGATTTAAGAATTTTTGCTTTAGTTAGTTTGGGCATAATGAGTACTCTGGTTGTAATTGATAAAGGTGCTGGGTTAAAGAATATAGGCTAGCCTTTTTTGGCAGCCCTGTCCGCCAATTACTTGATGCGTCCGTTATTTTATTACTTCCGCTTAATTTATTTTCATTGCGCTTCATTTGCACTTCAGATTTTAGATTGGGGTGTTGAATGGAGATAAAATATAGTGTAACTTATTGATTTTATTGGTCGGGGTGATAGGATTCGAACCTACGGCCTCTGCTTCCCGAAAGCAGCGCTCTACCAAGCTGAGCTACACCCCGATATTTGAGCCGTTAGTGTAATGAAAATCTTTGCTACAAGCTAGTAGGTTTTTTAAAAACCTTGTGTTCAAGCGGCCAAAATTTTTTATAGGATATTGCTTTCTTTTTATTGACCATGCCACATGCGACGTAGAACATTGTCGCGATTAATGAAGTGGTGCTTTAACCCCGCGGCTATGTGTAGCACTACCAAGGCAATGGCTATCCACACTAACACAACATGTAGATTATCTGCGGTGCTTGCCAGCGCCTTGCTGACGGGAATACCTGGCAAGGGTAGGTTAAATAGACCAAAATAGCTGGGCGTTCGATCTGCTGCGGTAGACATAATCCAGCCACTAATGGGCAGTGCCAGCAATAAGATGTACAGCAAAAAGTGAATCAGTCGTGCTAAGGCGCGTTGCCATAACGGTACACGTGCTTCGTATCCCGGTTGGCGATTAGTAAACACCCAGATAATACGCAGTAGCATCAGCCATAAAATAGTTAGGCCAACGGATTTGTGTAGAAACATCAACCAACTTTTTGCACTCGGATCAGCGAAGGTAGTGGTATAAAAACCTACGAGAATTTGACCAATTACCAGGAGGGCAACTAGCCAATGCAAAGAGCGCGTTACAATGCCATAGTGATAACGTGTATTTTTAATTAACATACTAACTCCTAAAGTAAGGTTTCCATTCAAATTTGTTGCCGCCAGTTGCTAGCAGTAGTGCCATCTTCAACCACTAAACCCATAGCAGCCAACTGCTCACGAAGTTGATCCGCTTGCGGCCAGTTTTTCTCTAAGCGTGCTTGTTGGCGAGCGGCGATTAGTTGAGCAATGGTGGCTTGTTTGTCGTCGTCGATGCAGCCTTTTAAGAAGGACTCAGCATCGTGTTGTAATATCCCGAAGGTGGCGGCGGCAAGCGTGCGCAATACAGCAGCTAGGCTTGCCGCATTTGCTAAATTTTCTTCGCGGAGGCGGTTGATTTCACGCGTTAAGTCAAATAGAACTGATAGCGCTAAGGGAGTATTAAAGTCATCGTTCATGGCCGCGGTAAAGCGCTCACTAAACGGTTCATCGCTAGTTGGCTCTGCTGTAGGTAAACCACGCAAGCTTAAATATAAGCGTTCCAAACCTGCCTGAGCACTGAGTAGGTTTTCGCTACTGTAGTTAATAGGGCTACGGTAGTGACTGGCTAGCATGAAATAACGTACGACTTCGGCATCGTATTGTTTTAGCACATCCCGAATGGTAGAGAAATTACGTAAAGACTTGGACATCTTTTCCGCATTAACTTGCACATAGCCCATGTGCATCCAGGTATTGGCAAATTTGCAACCAAACGCCGCTTCTGACTGCGCCACTTCGTTTTGATGGTGGGGAAATACTAAGTCAAAGCCGCCGCCGTGGATATCAATAGTTTTACCTAAGCAGCTAGCTGACATAGCAGAGCACTCAATATGCCAACCAGGGCGGCCTTTGCCCCAAGGCGAGTCCCAGCTGGGCTCGTTAGGTTTGGCGCTTTTCCATAGCACAAAATCCAACGGATCACGTTTATCATCCAGGATATCGATACGCACCCCATGACGCAACTTCTCCGTTGTTTGGTGAGAAAGTTGGCCATAATCAGCAAACTGACTAATTTGGTAGTAGACATCACCACTGTCAATTACATAGGCATAACCTTTGTCGATTAAAGTTTGAATTAAGGCAATAATTTCAGGTATATATTGCGTGGCACGAGGTTCTTGCGTGACCGGTAATGCATGCAGCGCCTGTGCATCTTCGTTATTTTCAGCGATAAAGCGCTCTGCCAGTTCGGTGATGGATTCACCATTTTCTGCCGCGCGTTGAATAATTTTATCGTCAATATCGGTAATATTGCGCACATAATTAACTTCATAACCCTGATTACGCAAATGCCGAGCTACCATATCGTACACTACAAATAGCCGACCATGACCAAGGTGGCAATGGTCATACACCGTCATACCACACACATACAGGCCAACTTTGCCAGGAACGAGGGGGATAAACGGTTGTTTTTGTTTGGTGGCGCTATTGTAGATAACAAGCATAAGGGGTGGTCCTGTTAGTTTTTTTAAGAGTTAATCCTAGGCAATCGATAACGAGTAAAAGTATAAAGATTGCACAGAGGTTTGTCACTGAGTGGGCTATACTTGGCGGGCGAGTTTTAGAGCAAACAGTCTGGAGAGCTGCTTCATCAGGCTTAAGGATAGGATTACTGCAGAGGAGTGGAAGCGCTCTCTGCTTAAAATCGCCGCTGCTTGGCTTTCTCGCTCAACGAGATGCCTAGCGAGAAAATTTGGATCGCTGGTAGCTAAGGATTTGTAACCCAGGTAGATAATATGCACCCTATTTACATAGATATTCTGCTTAGTGCCGTGGCCTTTATCGCAGGAACAGTGGATGCGATAGCCGGTGGCGGTGGCTTGATCACGGTACCCGCCATTTTGATGACAGGAATGAACCCTGTCATGGCATTAGGCACTATCAAATTGCAAGGCGCGGTGTGCGAATTTTCAGCGAGCTTACATTTTTTGCTAAAAAAGCAAGTAGACTATCGCTTGCTGAAAAAGGCAGCATTATTTACGATGATTGGCTCTATTCTCGGCACTATTGTCTTGCATCTAATGCCAATTGCACCCTTAAGGCATATGATTCCTTGGCTGTTGCTCAGCGTTTTAGTGTATTACAATTGGAAACGCAATTATAAGGCGCAAGCGGAGCAAAAAGAGGAATTACAGCCGAGGACAAAAGCATTTTTCTGGATGGGCTCGATCATTGGTTTTTATAATGGCTTTTTCGGGCCAGGTACTGGCTCAATTTGGGCTGTAGCCCTGATGAAAGTTTTTAAGCTCAATATTCAAAAAGCAACTATGTACGCTAAGCCGTTAAATCTTATTGGTAACTTAACGGCGTTATCTATTTTTATTACCAGTCGCCACATCGATTTTCAAATCGGTATTGCAATGAGCGTAGGCTCTTTTCTAGGCGGAAAATACGGTGCTATGTTGGTAATGTACAAAGATGAAGCCTGGTTAAAAGGCATTTTTCTGCTCTTGATGATTACCAGTACCGCAGTTACATTTTACATTTATTAGAAGGGCGATTTTACTTTCGCTCCTTGGCTGGGATAGGTACAATCTAGTGAATTGTAAACAGACCCTAATCCGCGTTAGTTATTTTCATAGATAAACTTTTTATACGAGCTTCTCTTCATGCCTTTTATTCCGCACACTGATGTTGAAATACAAGCGATGCTGCAGACTATCGGTGTCAATAGTATCGAGCAACTGTTTGAAGAAATTCCTGCTGATTTACGTATTGATAATTTGCCGGATATTCCCGAAGGGTTGTCGGAAATGGCGTTATCGCGTTTAATCCAGCAGCGTGCTGCTAGCGATCGTGGTGGCTTGTGTTTTATCGGCGCGGGCGCTTACGAACATCATATACCGGCGGTGGTACCAGAATTGATTAGCCGTGGCGAGTTTTTAACCGCTTATACTCCTTATCAAGCAGAAGCTAGCCAAGGCACGTTGCAGGTGATTTACGAATACCAAAGCATGATGGCCAGCTTAACTGGCATGGATGTGTCTAACGCTTCCTTGTATGAAGGTGCTTCTGCATTGGCAGAGGCGATTTTGATGGCGGTACGTATTTCACGCCGTCATAAACGTATTTTAATGCCGCGCAATATTCATCCCTACTACCGCGAAGTAGTAAATAATATCGTTACTTTGCAAAAAATTGAAGTAGTTGAACTGCCTTATTGTCTGCAAACGGGAGTGATTGATCATACAGCACTGACTGAGGAAGTAGCGCAAGCGGCGGTTGCTTTAATTATTCCTCAGCCAAATTTCTTTGGTAGTTTAGAAGACGTAGACAGCCTAACAAATTGGGCACAGGCGCATCAGCTAGTCAGTATTGCGTTAGTTAACCCGACATCTTTAGCGTTACTAAAAGCGCCAGGGCACTGGAGTGAGCAGGGAGTGGATATTGTTTGCGGAGAAGGTCAATCTTTAGGCGTACCGCTAGCCTCGGGCGGTCCCTATTTTGGCTTTTTATGTTGTAAGCAAGCGCATGTGCGGCAGATGCCAGGGCGTATCGTCGGGCGTACGGTAGATTTGGATAATAAGCCGGGTTTTTCTCTCACTTTGCAAGCGCGTGAGCAACATATTCGCCGTTCCAAAGCCACGTCTAATATTTGTACCAATCAGGGTTTAATGGTAACCGCAGCAACTATTTATTTAAGTTTGCTGGGGCCCGAAGGTCTTAAGCGCGTTGCCAGCAGCAGTCATCAAAATGCCTTACTCTTACAGCAGCAGCTCAGTGGTATTCATAGTGTCGAGCACGTATTTAGCCAGCCTTTTTTTCATGAATTTGTATTGCGCTTAGCCCAATCGGTAGAAAGTGTGCTATTAAAGTTAGCAGCACAGGGTATTCAAGGTGGATTTAACTTGCAGCCGCATTACCCCGAATTAGGCGAATGTTTATTAATCTGCGCCACCGAAACGAAAACAGCAGAAGATTTAGCAGCTTATAAGCAAGCATTGAGCAGTATCTTAGCGTAGGGTCTGTTGACAATTCTACTATGCTGGGCGTAAAACGTTGATTTTTTGTGCTCCGTTGCTCACATACGCTTAATGTATGCTGCGCTACGGTGCTCAAAAATCAACGTTTTCCCCCTCAGCCTAGCGAATTGTCAACAGACCCTAATAGATCGGGTTACATTTAGGAGAATCTGTATGGCAGATGTTACGCAACTTCCCTCGTTTACCACTATTGATTTGCCTGCATTAGGCCAACAACTGCACACGTTGTTGGAAAAAAATTGCACAGCACTCACGAATTTATTACAAAAAACCAGCGATTATAACTGGAATAATTTATTACAACCGATGGAAGATATGAGCGCGGCAGTGGAAAAGGCATGGACACCTATTAGCCATCTCCACAGCGTTGCTGACACGGAGCAGCTGCGTGAAATTTATAACACGGCCATTAGCGAATTATCTGACTACCACATGGCAGTGATGCAGAATGCAGCCTTATATCAAGCGGTGGCTGCTATAAAAGCGGGCCCTGAATTTTCGCAACTGGAAGTAGCACAACAGGCGATTATTAATCATCTATTACGCGATTTTAAACTTGCTGGTGTTGATTTGCCCGCCGCCGAAAAAAAACAATTTGCTACACTAAACCAAAAATTAGCTAAATTAACCACGCAGTTTCAAGAAAATGTTTTGGACTCTACTCAGTCCTGGCAAAAACACATTACCGATAAAAAACTATTATCTGGTTTACCGGAGCACGCTCTGGCTTCTGCTAAACAGGCGGCAGAGCGCCAACAATTATCGGGCTGGTTGTTCTCTTTAGATATGCCAGATTATCAAGCATTAATTACCTATGCCGATGATAACGAGTTGCGGCGCGAAATATATTTTGCATTCAGTACACGTGCGTCCGACCAAGGTCCACATGATAAAAAATGGGATAACAGTCAGACTATGCAAGAGATCTTGCATACTCGGCACGCTATGGCTCAGTTGTTAGGCTTTGCTCACTATGCTAAATATTCTCTTGCTACCAAAATGGCGAAAACGCCATCACGGGTAATGACTTTTTTAGAAGAATTGGCGCAAGCAGCTTTACCGCAAGCAAAACAGGAGTTTGCTGATTTAGTAGATTTTGCTAAAACACACTATCAGGTCGATACTCTGCACGCGTGGGATATTGCTTACTACAGCGAAAAATTACGCCAATATGCCTATGCTGTTTCTAAAGAAGGATTTCGTCCTTATTTTCCAGCAGAACATGTGATTAATGGTTTATTTGCCATCCTCACACGATTATATGGTATGCAATTTACTTGCATGGGTTCGGCAGATGTTTGGCATGCGGATGTGATGCTGTTTTCGGTGAGTGATGCTGATAAAAAACTGCGCGGTTATTTATACCTTGACCTGTATGCTCGCCAAGGCAAGCGTGATGGTGCGTGGATGACCGATGCTTATGCACGACGTAAATTAGCTAACGGCGATAGAGAATTGCCTATTGGCTTTGTCACTTGTAATTTTAATGCGCCCGTAGGTAACGATCCTGCTTTACTTACGCACGATGATGTAAACACGTTATTTCATGAATGTGGTCATGCAGTACAACATTTATTTACAGTCATTGATTATGCCAGCGTCGCTGGTATCAATGGTATTCCCTGGGATGCGGTAGAAATTGCCAGTCAATTTATGGAAAATTGGTGTTGGGAAAAACCCGCTATCGACATGATTGCTCAGCATTATCAAACAAAAGAGTTGCTGCCGACGGAATTATTTGAAAAATTAATTCGTGCCAAAAATTTCCAATCTGCTATGCAGACTATGCGGCAACTGCAGTTTGCCCTATTTGATTTTCGTTTGCACTGTGAGTACGATACAAAGCAGACTGATCAAATACAAGTTATTTTAGATCAGGTGCGCGAAAAATACGCAGTTTTCCCCACACCCACCTGGAATCGCTTTGCGCACGGGTTTTCACATATTTTTGCTGGTGGCTATGCAGCGGGTTATTACAGCTATAAATGGGCAGAAGTATTAGCTTCTGATGCATTTTCGCTCTTTAAAGAGAATGGTATTTTTGACCAAAAAACCGGTGCTGCTTTTTTATATACTCTCTTGGGTCAAGGCGGTGCACAAGAGCCAATGACGTTGTTTATCCAGTTTCGCGGACGTGAGCCTAGTATCGATGCGCTATTAAGGCATACCGGGATTATTGCTACCAAACAGACTAACAAGAAAGTAAGTACCAACCCAGTTTCTTGTTAAGACATGAGCTCTACACATACGGTGAAGACTATGATCAGCCAAGACACATTAAAACAAGCAGCAGCAGCTGCAGCGCTAGACTATATCAAAGCAGATATTACCCTTGGTGTTGGAACGGGGTCTACGGTCAATTTTTTTATTGAAGCGCTGGTTAACATTAAAGGAAAAATAGATGGTACTGTCGCTAGTTCAGAAGCCAGTGCCCAACGTTTAAAAGTATTAAATATTCCTGTTTATGATCTGAATGCGGTTAAGAATGTTGATATATATATTGATGGGGCTGATGAAGCTGATCAACATCGTTACTTGATTAAGGGACAAGGCGGTGCTTTAGTGCGTGAAAAAATTATTGCTACGGTTGCTAAGCGATTTATTTGTATTATTGATGAAAACAAATATGTGAAATTATTAGCTAAGGAAAAGCCTATTCCTGTGGAAGTGCTACCTATGGCGCGCAGTTATGTGGCTCGGCAATTGGTGATTCTAGGTGGTGATCCTGTATATCGAGAAGGTTTTAAATCGGATAACGGTAATGTTATTTTAGACGTGTATAACCTCAATGCGGTTGATCCTATTCAATTGGAAAAAAGTATTAAGTTAATTACCGGCGTAATTGATTCAGGGATTTTTGCCTTACGGCCAGCGGATGTATTAATTGTTGCAACACAAAGTGGTATTCAAATTCGTTAATAGCAGCCTTTCACGCAAGAACTAATATTTTTTTGCAACGGAAATAGTATGATCCATTCGCTACTAACACCGCAATTTTTGGGTAACCTCACTTTAAATATCTCATTAGGGGCGTATTTAATCTGGTTTTTGCCGCAAGTTATTCTTAATTTCAAACGAAAAAATACCGATGGTTTAAGCCTAGGAATGCATGGTATTTTATTGTTGGGTTATTTATGTGATTTATTATATGGTTTTGGGCGGAGTATGGAGTGGCAGTATCGCCTGGTCACAATAATGGGTTTATGCTGCTTAGCTTTACAACATTATCAATTTTTTCGTTATGGCCAACATACCCGCCAGCAAAAAGTAGCTTATCGCTATTTAAATGTTGTTTATCTGGTATTGCTTGTTTACGCGGTGCTGGCAATTAGTAAGCTGACCTACAGCGCTTCTTTCTATGTGTTTGCAGGATTACTGGCTAATAGTTGTTGGCTTATTTATATGTTGCCGCAAGTCTTAACTAATTTTCAGAATAAAAGCACAGAAGGTTTAAGTATTCTTTTTGTACTTATCGGTGCTTTTCTTAACCTTTGTGATTTAAATACAGCATGGTTATTGCACTGGGATTATCCGAGCAAACTAGGTCCAGCAATTGGTTTTCTTGTTAAAATAGTCGTATTAATACAGATCTATTACTATGCTAAACAACAGCGCACTCCAGGCGAAAGATTGGTTGCTAGTTGCTGATGGTGAACCATTAACCAAAGCACGATTAGCACCTTATTTACTAGATCATCGTATCATGGTACTGGATGGTGCGTATCAACACGCCTGTGAACAAAAACTCGCTATTGATATTTTACTGGGTGATTTTGACAGCATTGCACCGACGGCATTGCAGCAAGCAGCAGCATCAGGGATTCAAGTTATTCATGCGCCTAACCAGAATTACACCGATGTAGAAAAAGGCATCTATCACCTAGATCGCTTACAGGCAAAAAGCATTCGACTCTGTGCAGCCACGGGTCTGCGTTTGCAACATACCCTCTATAATTTACGGGGATTAAAAAAATACTACCGTGACGATTGTCTATTACAGATAATTACCCCTAGAGAAGTTATTCAATACGCTGAAGATACACAGATAATTATTAACGGTAAGGTAAATGAAAATATTGCTATTCTAGGTTTTCCAGTAGCAACGGTGAGTAGCGAAGGACTGCAGTATGAGATGAATAATTGCGTGCTAGAGTTTGAAAAATTCGCTAGCATTTCCAATACCCTGCTACAAACGCAAGCAACCCTAATGATTCAAGGTGGAGCGCTAATTATCCGTGAGATTGCATCTGTTAATGTCTCAAGAGAAATTTAATATCTCCTGATTGAATAGTTTTTCCAGCCTATGTTTGTGCTACCCCTCTGGCCTAGTCATGGTGCTACTTGCTACGTCGCTTAGCAGTGTTCCTGGAACACTTTTCACAGCAGCCACTACAGGAGGTGGTAATATTTTGGTGGGTGCAAAGAACCCGCAGTGAATCATATATCTAGCAGCTGCTGAATCTTCTGTCGACCTTAGCGCCGCGATGCTTTTTTCCCCCAAGAGCAGACCTTTTCTAAGAGTCCATACGCTGGCTACTATAAGACCGCCTTTTAAAATTCCGGCTGCAACAGTAGTGGTCACAGCTGTTACTGCAATAGCAGAAGTGATGGTGGCTACAGTGACTTTGGCAAAAACTAGTCCTAACACGGCTGCTAAAGGTGCAGCTATACCACCGCTGGCTAATAATATTAAAACTGCAGCAGCTACCAACGCCGCACCTAAAATTACCAGTCCAATATGACCAGCGCAACCCTTCTTATTCAGCTTAGCAATATCTAGAGCCAGTGCTGCTCCAGCCTGCGTGTTTTTTTCATTACTTGGATCAATGGCATGGAATAATACTCGATAAGTCAATCGGGTTAGATTAGGTAAATTTTCAACTGGCATGCTCTTCTTGTCTTCTGCGGCTTGCGCGAAATAAGTTTGTAGAATCTGTTTTTGTGGGTGATCATCATTTAAGAGTGTGATATAGGCTGCTAGCTCATCAAGTGCTCTTTGTAAGCCACCTCGCTTTTCATCATCTGTAGAATAGTTTTCATTGCCTCTATTAACCAATATGCTGACTGCAGTAGTAGCATCAGTACTCAGAATAGCAAGAGCGTTGTAACAGATTTCAGAGTGAGCTCTATTACTAATATCACTGATTGCTAGTAATAGACTGGTTTGTGTATTTGTTAAATTCGTTGGATCAATTTCATGAAATAATATACTGTAGGTTAGATCGATGAGCGCCTGTAAGTCCTTCTCTTGCAGTCCTGATTTAGCTTCCTTGACTTGTTTAATATAATTTTTTAAAAATTCTGTCGATAAATTTTTTTCATCTAGTTGCTGAATATAAACCTCTAACTCGATAATTGCTCTATTTAATTTTTCTGCTTTACTCGCTTTTTCTTCACCTTTAGAACTGGTTATTCTAGACACGGCAGCGGCAGGTTCTCCACCTAAAATAACCAAGCTGATATAGCCGAGTGTATGTGCGTTGTTGGTATCCGGAGGCAAGGAGGCTGCTAATTGGGTAATTGCTTGGTTATTTTCTGCTTTTTCTGGATCAATGGCATGAAATAATACACGATAGGTTAACTCTGTTAGTTGAGGTAAGTATTCAGGCGGCAGATTTTCTTGGTATATTCTAGCTTGCCTAACATAGCGCAGTAGAAGGTCTTTTTGCGGATTCCCTTCATTAAATGGCCCAATGTGTACTTGGAGCTCTAGCTCGCTTATCGCCTCTTTTAAAGCGGGTAACTTCTGATCATTTGGAACAGAAAATAAAACAGATAGTGGTTCTGCGATTTTTGCTTCCGTCTTCGTTCCTTCTTTTGCAATCTCAGACAATACTTTTGCTTTAAATAACCCTGTGGCATACAAGGAAGGCTGTGCTGATAAATGTTGTTTCGCCCATGTCTGCATAGCTTGTAGTGGTGCAGAATAAGGATCATACGAAGATAGGTCAGCTGGGAAATTTTCTAAAAATTGATCAATTTTCGAAGCGAAAGATTTGAAACAGGGTTCTAACCGCGATATATGTTCTTTCCTGTGTACTTCTTGCTGTAGTACTAACAAGGATTGATATTGATTAACTAACTTCTCAAAAGCATGCGATAGAATTTGAATGTGCGCTGGTATAATATTAAAAGGATCGCCTGGTTCTAAATGGGGAGTAAGAAGATAAGCACGTTTATCATCATCTTTTGATTCTAGAGAATGAGGAATAGAATCTTTACTGCTATATACCTCTTTAGCATGAGTTTGCTGCAAATCGCTAAAGAATTTCTTGCGTTCTTCTAGTGTAAGACCAAAATAAGGCTGTTGTTTAATAGCTCCTATTGTCAAGCGATAGTTTGGATTATGCTCTGTAAGTGATTTTTTCAGTGGCGCTAGATGGCTTTTTTGTGTTGGATCAGCAACAGCTGCGATTTGATAAATAGTTACGCCTAATGCATAAATATCTGCCTTAAAGTGGTCTTGTTGAGTCCAATTCAATCGCCAATCACCACCTACTATTTTTCCGTCTACCTTATTTAACCTTACAATTTCGGGAGCTAGATAGGGTAGTGAACCTACCGGCTTAGTGGTGTTGGCTACGTGGCCTTCGGTGTTAATGACAGCTGCACAAAATTCAAAGTCAGTAATTTTTATTGTTTGACCGACCATCAATATATTGGCAGGTTTGATATCTCGATGGCCAATACCATGGCGATGTAATTCCTCTAAACCTAACACCAGTTGCCCAATGATTTGCTTAATTCTCTCTGCACCTATTGTGTTCTTACTTTTTAGAAGTTGTATGATATGGTGAACTAAGTCAGTCTCGGCTCGAGCAGCAATTCTTGTTTTTTTGTCTTTAGCTACGTACAGATCCCAATCAAGAAAAGGAGAGCGAATATTTTTTTTAGCGAGTAACTGCCTGCTGGCTTCTTGCCGTGCTATAGCTCTTTGTTCTTTGTCATCAGGTAGGTTGTCTACCATTTTTAGCTTTACCACAGCTAATGATTTTTTTGGTACTGAAGGAGGGGATGCTAAGTTGGTTTTTTCTTCAGTAGAAATTTCATCTTGCGTAGAATCAGTTACTCTGGAAGTTTCCTCAAAGGGGCCTTCTATCGTAGCGGCATAAGCAGCCATAAATGAGCCTTTGCCAACTTGGCCGCCTGTTTTTATTTCTGCTGCAATATCGGCTATGTCTTGGAAAATTTTTTGTGCGGCGCTGAGTAGTTGATTGTCTGGTATCTCGATTTTAAGTTCTTGCATGCGCCTAGCTCTCTGTTGGTAGGCTCCTGCCAGTGATTCTTCCTAAAGATGGGAGATTAAGATTAAAAGTTGACTTGCTAGCTGGCATGCTATCTGATGTTTGTTAAGCAATTATTAAAGACAAAATGTTTTTTAGGATTGCTGCCTTACTCATCGTAGTAACTAACAAGTGCCATAGCAGGAAAAGGCATAACCCTTCAGCTTTGACATGTTTTAGCGAAAGCTCCATACTATACGTTGACACCTGAGCTTAGAGACTGCTGCAAGGGGAAACTCACCCAAGAGTCTGTTTACCGCTTGCTTGAGTGGTAGCTGATCCTAATGTGGCGCTTGATAGTGAGATGAAAGGCAGCTTCTGCCCGCGTATCGAGCACAATACCAGCTTTGTATCTCAGCAGTTCTACAATTCGACTGGAACACATCGTATGCCACAGACCATTCTTTACATTCCGGAAATGGATTGCCCGACAGAAACTGTACTTATTAAGAAGCGATTAGCCAAATTTCCTCAGATTGAATCTATTGAATTTAATTTATTACAGAAAGAGCTGATTATCTCAGGTCAATCGTTAAATATTGGGTTGATTCAAAAAGCCTTGGCTGAGATAGGTATGACGGGACAAGTGAAAGATGTACAAGGTTCTTTTAATTCGTCCACGGCACAAATAACCGCTGTTTCTTCGAGTAAAAAAGAATGGCTATTACTGACAGCCTCCGGTGTGATGGCGTTGGCTGCTGAAATCATTGCGCTGGTCAGTCATAAAGAGCAAACCGCGCTGATTTTTATACTGGCTGGCCTGTCTATGATAATGGGCGGGAGGGAAACGTTTAAGAAAGGCTTACTATCCTTACGGCAGTTTTCGATAAATATCAATTTTTTGATGATGATAGCCATTTTAGGTGCTCTGGTAATTGGAGAATGGCCGGAAGCAGCAATGGTTACTTTTTTGTTTGCACTGGCTGAAAAAATAGAAAAATATTCTGTAGACAAGGCTCGGCGTGCAATTAGCCAGCTAATGCAGCTGGCTCCCGATAAAGCTACTGTGCAAAACGAGCAAGGCCAATGGATTATAATGGAGGCCAATCAGGTACAGGCCAATCAACAGGTGCGGATGAAACCGGGTGAGCGAGTGCCGTTGGATGGAGTCGTAGTTTCAGGTCATTCTAGTATCAATCAAGCAGCTATCACCGGCGAATCCATACCGGTAGAGAAAAACGTTGGCGACCCGGTATTTGCTGGCTCGGTTAATCAGCAAGGGTCAATTGATTTTCGCGTAACCGCTAAGTATGAAAATTCAACTCTAGCTAAAATTGTTCATACCATACAGCAAGCACAAAGCGAACGCGCACCAACGCAGCGTTTTGTAGACCAGTTTGCTAAATACTATACTCCTTTAATGGTGGTGTTAGCGTTGATTACTGCCATCGTACCACCGCTGTTATTTCATGTGCCTTTCTATCCCTATATCTATAAAGCATTGGTATTGCTGGTAATAGCTTGCCCGTGTGCTTTGGTGATTTCAACACCAGTGACTGTGGTGAGTGCCTTGGGCGCAGCTGCCAAACACGGTATCTTAATTAAAGGGGGTATTTATTTAGAGCAGGGCTACAAACTGAAACTAATAGCGTTTGATAAAACCGGCACGTTAACTATTGGCAAGCCGGTTGTTACCGACATTTTGCCCTTACAGCAAGATACCGAAGCAAAAGTCTTACAACTCGCTGCGAGTTTAAGCGCTTATTCCGAGCATCCAGTTGCTGCTGCTATGGTTTTGAAATACGCTTCCTCAGATTATTTGCCAGTCACAAGTTTCTCTTCATTGCCAGGCAGTGGCGTCCAAGGTTTTATAGAAGGTAAGCAATATTATTTTGGTAATCACCGCTTAGCGGAAGAAAAAAGTATCTGCAGTCCCGAAGTAGAAGCACTACTGGAAAAACTGGAGAAAGCGGGTAAGACTACGATGGTGTTGGGTGCTGAGCAAAAGCCGCTTGCTATATTCGCGGTTGCTGATCGCCTTCGTGAAACCAGCATTCCGGCTATTCAACAACTGCATAAATTAGGTGTCAAAACTGCTCTACTTACCGGTGATAATAAAACTACAGCGCAAGCGATCGCACAGCAAGTCGGTATAGATGAAATATATGCCAGTCTACTGCCGCAAGATAAACTTTCTGCCATGGATACTTTTCTCAAAAAACATGGCAAAGTAGGGATGGTGGGCGATGGTATTAATGATGCCCCTGCTCTCGCTAAAGCTTCCATTGGTTTTGCTATGGGTACTGCAGGCACTGATACGGCTATTGAAACAGCAGACGTCGCTCTTATGGATGACGATTTACAAAAATTACCATTTTTTATCCTCCTCAGTCAGCGCACCAGACGCACACTGACAGAAAATATTTCCTTATCCATTGGTATTAAATTGGTATTTTTTATTTTAGCTATTCTGGGGATGACCACATTATGGATGGCAGTATTTGCTGATATGGGAGTCAGTTTGCTAGTAACAGCCAACGGTTTAAGATTGCTGAAAGCTAAGGCACCTTAAAGTACAGTACTTAACTTCACGCTGACTAGCTCTAAAATAGGGTGATGGCGTTTTTTCACTTCTTATCTCTCTACTTTTCTTTTGGCATTAGAAGAAACAGCTTGTCGTTGATTAATAAAAGTCATACCCATATTTACAGCATGGCCCTATGGCGCTTTTGGGGTGACAGTTACTATTTGTTCTAATAGCCAATAGTCCAGTTTTTTGCAGTTGTAGACAAAAGGGTGCTTACACTTATAAGAGGTAGAATATGCCACGTTTTGATAAATTCACTACGGCGTTACAAACTGCTTTAGCTGACGCTCAATCCTTAGCGACAGGGCTTGATAATCAATTTATTGAGCCTGCTCACTTAATGAAAGCTTTGTTGGAACAAGCTAATAGCAGCGTACAACCTTTGTTAATGCGCGCTGGTGTGACAATTCCTCACTTATGTAGCCAGTTGGATGCGCTGCTGGAACGTTTACCTAAAGTTCAGGGCACAGCAGGTGAGGTGCATATATCCAATGAACTTAATCGCTTACTAAATGTTGCCGATAAACTTGCCCAACAACGCAACGATGCTTTTATTTCTTCTGAATTATTTGTGCTAGCCGCTATTGATGATAAAGGCGAATTAGGAAAATCTCTACGGGATGCGGGTGCTAATAAACAACATTTACTCGCTGCCGTTGACCAAATGCGCGGGGGTGATAAAGTCAACAATGCTGATGCCGAACAGCAGCGTCAAGCGTTGGAGAAATATACTATTGACTTAACAGCGCGTGCTGAAAGCGGTAAGTTGGATCCGGTGATTGGCCGCGATGATGAAATTCGCCGCACTTTACAAGTTTTGCAACGGCGTACTAAAAATAATCCGGTATTGATTGGTGAACCTGGCGTTGGGAAGACTGCCATAGTAGAAGGTTTGGCTCAACGTATTGTTAATGGCGAAGTTCCAGAGAGCCTGAAAAATAAACGTGTGTTGGCATTGGATATGGGTGCATTGATCGCGGGCGCTAAATACCGCGGAGAATTTGAAGAGCGCTTAAAAGCAGTACTCAAAGATTTAAGTAAACAAGAAGGTCAGGTTATTTTATTTATAGATGAACTGCATACTATGGTAGGAGCTGGTAAAGCCGAAGGTGCGATGGATGCGGGCAACATGTTAAAGCCAGCTTTGGCGCGTGGCGAATTGCATTGCGTGGGTGCAACCACCTTAAATGAATATCGTCAATATATTGAAAAAGACGCCGCTTTAGAACGCCGCTTTCAAAAAGTGTTGGTGGACGAGCCTAGCGTAGAGGACACGATTGCTATTTTGCGTGGTTTAAAAGAAAAATACGAATTACATCATGCCGTGGACATTACTGACCCGGCTATTGTTGCTGCTGTTACTTTATCACACCGCTACATTACTGATCGCATGTTGCCGGATAAGGCTATTGATTTAATGGACGAGGCAGCTAGCCGTATTCGCTTGGAAATTGACTCTAAACCAGAAGAGATGGATAGGCTCGAGCGTCGTTTAATTCAACTGAAAATTGAACGGGAAGCCTTGAAGAAAGAAACGGATGCTGCTAGCAAAAAGCGCTTGGACCAATTACAGGCAGATATCGCTAAAGCAGCGCGCGAACTTGCCGATATGGAAGAAATTTGGCAAGCAGAAAAGGCCTCTTTGCAAGGCACGCAGCAAATTAAAGAATCGTTGGAGCGAGCCCGTACTGAACTAGAAACAGCGCGTCGTGCCAGTGATCTAACACGTATGTCAGAATTACAATACGGCGTTATTCCAGAGCTAGAAAAAAAGCTTGCTGATGCCAATGCTAACGATGAAAAAAAGGCCACACAGACTAAGCAATTATTGCGTAACAAAGTTACTGAAGAAGAAATTGCTGAAGTTGTGTCTAAATGGACACATATCCCAGTTAGTAAACTGATGGAAGGCGAACGGGAAAAATTATTGCAGATGGATCAATTGCTGCATCAGCGTGTAGTCGGTCAAGAACAGGCGGTAGAAGCAGTTGCTAATGCCATTCGGCGTTCGCGTGCTGGTTTATCTGATCCTAATCGCCCGATTGGTTCATTTTTATTTTTAGGCCCCACGGGTGTTGGCAAAACTGAATTATGTAAAGCGCTAGCTAGTTTTTTATTTGATACCG
>Ga0206798_1072_pt1 | contig 22479 bp, 19 predicted proteins | sample Alteio_BWOrgCont_66_FD_152893 | JGI IMG/M metagenome (GOLD analysis project Ga0206798, IMG submission 152893) | Enriched cells from forest soil in Barre Woods Harvard Forest LTER site, Petersham, Massachusetts, United States -... | ecosystem: Environmental > Terrestrial > Soil > Temperate forest >...
GCAGGCAGCTTGATCAAATAGCGGTTTCGAGCTTGTGACATAAAACCAAGCAGCATTCTCGTTTGTGCATTTAAAGATTCAAACCGGAAACATGAGCGCCGGATGCCTTCTGAAAAACTACGCGCATTGAACTGGCCCGGTGGTTAGGTTAATTTCAGCGCATGGCAAATAAATTGGAGCCGGCGGTCAGGAACACACCGGCTGATGCCAATGTTCGGCACCATCAAGCAAGTAATGAGGTTCAGCAGATTTCTCCAGAGAGGGACAGCAGCGGTTGCGAACGAATGGACCTTGGTGATTTGACAAGAGTTTTCGGAGAGGCTCCGCATTCAGAATTATCAATTGATTCCTCAGTACCACTGGCTTGTCTGATTCCGCCCATTGACCGCAATCAGAACTGTACGCGCGGGTTTGTAAACCCGTGGCAAAGCCGCAGCACACTCAATTTTTAAAGCCAAAAATGAGTTGTAACGGCAGCCGGCCATTAGGGTGCTTGAAGCTTGATCGGTTTGTAACGGGTTTGCAGGATTCAATGACTCTGAAAATTATTTCACCAATAATTTGCGGATGGATTGCAATTCCCGCCGCCGTTTGGCCGCGGTTTTCGGATACATCATCTTAAGATCATTGAGGGTATCCAAGACGATCCGGGAAACGATCAACCTGGCATCATCTTTATCATCGGCCGGGACGACAAACCAAGGCGCGTGCCGGGTGCTGGTAGCGTTGAGGCAATCCTCGTAAGCTTTCTGGTAATGCTTCCAGTATTTCCGCTCGTGAATGTCGGCCAGGCTGAATTTCCAATTTTTGTCCGGCTCATCAATGCGTTCAAGGAATCGGTTTCGTTGTTCAGCCTTGGACAAATGCAGAAAAAATTTGATGATCCGGGTGCCGTTGTGATGGAGATGCTGCTCCAAATCTGTGATCGAACGGTAGCGCTGCTTCCAGAGATTTTTGTCGTCGCGCAATTCTTCGGCCAACCCCTGTTGAAGAAGCGGATGGTTGTTTAAAACTGAAGACTTCGCAGCCTTGCGGGTTGACGCCGGACATGACGTGCCGGATGGCGCCATCCTTGCCGCTCGCGTCCATCCCCTGAAAAATCAGCAGCAACGCAAAGCGGTGGGACGCGTAGTGCAGTTGTTGCAACGCGCTCAATTCCTCGACGTGTGCTTTCAGAAGTTTTTTGTAACGCTTTTTCGACCGGCACAACGACTTCACTCTCGTCGGCCACTCGTTGAGTTTGACCCTAGCCTCTGGCCGCACTAGGAAATCCTTTGAATTAATTTTCATTTTTATGCTTTCGGCCCGAAGAGCCGCGTGGTTCGCGATAACTTACTTTTCGGTTTCTGCTTCGGGAATCTTTTTTTGGCTTGCCGCCTCCAATTCCTGGACCGCGCGAACGTCATCGCGCCCCAATTGTTCGTAAAATTCATGAACTCGCTTGACGAGCAATGGTGACACATCGGACGGCAGCTTTGCATGGCTTCCAGTTTGAGGTGTGATTGTCGGCCTGGCTTTCGCCTCTGGTTTCGCTTGAGCCTTGGTTTGATCTTTCCGTATCTCCTGCTCGGCCTTGTCCCAGTCCTGAACCGATTGGCCGTCGTGATGGCCCTGTTGCTCATAGATTTCATAGGCCCGGGCAGCGATCTGCGGCGTCAATTCGGTAGTTGTCACGGCGCTGGTTTCCGGTTTTGTCTCGACGGCGGGTTTGATCTCAATTTCAGATCGAGGTTTGGTACTGGATGGAGACTCGACTGGGGCTTCAATTTTTACCGCCGCTTTCTTGGCCGGATCAAAAATCCGATACGCGAGCAGTTTCACGCGATCACCCACAAGGAACCAGACCAGCGCATATCCCCAAACGAAGCCGGCCCATTCCCAGCCCAAGGGCGGCATCAAAAAACCGTAAACTGCGATGAACGTCGCCACAATCTGGGTGCCGATCACCGCGACCCACACGATGTTCGCAGGGCGGATGGACCAGAAAGGCCCGCGCGTGCGAGTGAGGAAATATGTCAAATGTCCGGCGACAGACAGCATCAGATAACACATCGGCTGAAGATGTTGAGAGTCGAGGTGGAAAACGCGCTTACCGAGATAATACAGGCCAAACGAAGCCACAGGACCAATGATGCCCATCACCGTCGCAATGCCCAATACCAGGCGCATGTTCCAGGCCTCGGGCTCGTCCTTGTAATGAACATTGTCATAGGCGATGGACAGGATCGCGCCGTCGTTGAGCAACGCCAGCATCACGATCATCACCGCCGTCAAGGGATAGACATTAAATACCAGAATCGCCAGCGTAATGAACAACAGCACGCGCAGGGTTTCGGCGATACGATAGATCGCGTAATTTTGCATCCGTTGAAAAACTTTCCGGCTCTCCTTGATGGCGTCAATGATCACTGACAGTCCGGGCGTCGTCAGCACAATGGATGCGGCCGCGCGCGCTGCGTCCGTCGCACCCGAAACGGCGATGCCACAATCGGCCTTTTTTAGCGCGGGTGCGTCATTCACGCCATCGCCCGTCATGCCAACCATGTGGCCGCGTTTTTGCAGGACATCCACGATGTGGAACTTGTGTTCGGGGAAAACCTGGGCGAAACCGTCGGCCTGTTCAATAGACTCAGCCACTTCTGCGGGCTCCTCTTTTTTAGAATCGCCCAGCCTGGCGGCATCAAGAATGTTTGTGCCCATGCCCAACTTACTGGCGGTTTCCCTAGCGATAGCTAGGGCATCGCCGGTCACCATCTTGATCTTGACGCCCATCGCGCGGGCGGTGGTAACGGTGTCTTTGGCATCTTCGCGAGGCGGATCGAACAAGGGCAACACGCCGAGAAACTGCCATGGCCCATCGCCTTCAGCCCGGGCCACGCCCAAAGAACGAAAGCCGCGTTCTGCAAATTCATTAACCACCTTCTCGACGGCGGCCTTCACCTGCCCGGCATTGGCCGACAATTCCATGATTATCTGGGGCGCACCCTTGGCTACTTTGAAGGTGCTTCCATCTTTGGCTTTGACGGTGGCCTCGGTGCGTTTATGCACCGGGTCGAACGGCTGGAAATGAACCGCGTCATATGCCTTCAGCGCATCCCTGTCTTTGAGTCCGCCGAGCATGGCCAGATCAATGGGATCGTTGTTGTCCGCACGGGACGCCAGTGCGCCATTGAGAATCAATTGGTCGGTAGAGACATTGTTCACGCTGAATGGATCGCCCAGCGTCAGTTTATTCTGGGTGAGCGTGCCGGTCTTGTCCGCGCACAATATGTCCACGCCCGCCAGTTCCTCGATGGCCACCAACTTGCTAACAATTGCCTTTTTCCGGGCCAGCAGGCGCGCGCCGACCGCCATGGTCACCGACAGCACTGTCGGCATCGCCACGGGAATCGCCGCCACGGTCAGCACCAAGGCGAACTGCAGTGTCGTAAGGATCGCATCACCACGGAAGATTGAAACGGTGATGATCACCGCTACCATCGCTACGGCCAAAAGGATCAGGTAATTGCCGATCTTTAAAACCGCTTTTTGAAAATGGCTGATGGTGTGCGCTTCCTGCACGAGTGACGCGGTCTTGCCGAAGTAGGTATTCGTCCCTGTGGCATAGACCAGCGCCCCGATTTCGCCCTGGCGGATGATTGAGCCGGAAAATACTGCCTCACCGGATTTGCGCTCGACAGGCAGCGACTCACCGGTCAGTGCGGACTGGTCCACCTCCACCGGATCACCATCCAGCAAACGCGCATCCGCTGGCACAATGTCGCCCAACCGCATGCGAATGACATCGCCGGGCACCAACTCGCGGGCCGGTGGGTTAATCCACTTGCCGTCGCGTTTTACCCGGGCCTTGATCGCCAGTTGGGCCTTTAGAGCCTCGATCACATTGCCCGCTATGTATTCTTCCCAGAATCCGACCACGGCATTGGCCACCAATAACACCAAGATGATGAAAAAATCCGGCCAATGCCCAACCACACCCGACAAAATCACCGCCACTTCGATCATCCACGGAATGGGACCCCAGAAATAAGAGAGGAATTTCAGAAGCAGATTGGTCTTCTTTTCTTCCAGTTCGTTCGGGCCGTATTGAGTGAGGCGTTTCTGGGCTTCGGCTTGAGTCAGGCCGTCAGGCGATGATTCCAATTTTTTCTCCACTTCCGCCAGTGGCAGCGTTTTAAAATCATCCTTTGGTTCAGGTCGAATTGCGGGATTAACCCCGTTTTTTGCCATCGGCCCGTCCGATTTGGCATCAGCTTTGGCGGCAGGTTTAGCAGATGAGACAGCAGATTCGGGTTCGGGCGTTGTGGGCGAGGCGGTGTCTGGTTTCATGGGCAATCGTTTGAATCTGTCGGCTTAAATCTTCTCATTCATCCATTCCCGATACACGCGCGGGTTTCTACGGTTTGCGGACAAAATATTTTCAGGCAGTGGCCGGCACCACGGGCTGCGGATGGGCATGTAATGGCCAGCGCAAGTCACCGGTCATCAAATAGATCGCCATGGCCGTCAGCATCAAAATCACGAAAAACCAAATGCGCCAATCCCGATGGGCATGCTTCCAATATGGCCGCGGGCCATGATGACTGTTTTCGCCATGCGACTTTTCGCGCCCATTTTGACTATGTTTAGTATCATTCATATTTTTATTGGTTTCGCCAATCGCCTCCGCGCCCCGGCGACGATGCGATTGAAATACCGGATCGTGGCTTTCGCGGGCGACGAGAAAGTTTTCGCCGTTCTCTTCATTTATGGGAACCGGCATTTTTGAGACGTTTGATCTGATTTAATTCAGGAACCAACATTTTTCCATTTTGCAATTTTGTGGCCGGTGGTACCGTTGTCGAAGTCACGTTCTGGCCCCACTTCCAATTCCGGATTTCCGGTAAATCCTGCCCGTGTTTATTAATATAAAGTTTGTGCTCAATGAGCTTGTCCTGCATTTGCTGCTTCAAGTAGTCACCCTTGGAACCCAAATTCGGCACCCGATCCACCACGTCTTGCACCAGGTGAAAGCGGTCGAGATCATTCTGCACCCGCATGTCGAAGGCAGTCGTGATGGTACCTTCTTCCTTGTAGCCACGGACGTGGAGGTGGCGATTGTTGCGACGATAGGTCAGCCGGTGGATGAGCCACGGATAGCCGTGAAAGGCAAAGATGATATGTTTGTCTGTGGTGAAAAGTGAATCATAGTCCAGGTCGCTCAATCCGTGCGGATGTTCGGTTTTAGGTTGCAGCTTCATCAGATCAACGACATTAACCACGCGGATTTTCAATTCGGGCAGATGCTTATGCAGGATGGAAACGGCGGCCAAAACCTCCAGCGTGGGGGTGTCCCCGCAGCAGGCCATCACCACGTCCGGCTCGGTTTCCTGATCATTACTGGCCCATTGCCAGATGCCAATGCCTTCCGTGCAATGAATCACGGCGGCGTCCATGGTCAACCATTGGGGCAGCGCGTGCTTGCCGGCGACAACCACGTTCACATAGTGCCGGCTGCACAGGCAATGATCGAAGACGGAGAGCAAGCAGTTTGCATCCGGTGGCAGGTAAACACGCACAATGTCAGCCTTTTTGTTGACGACATGGTCGAGGAAGCCAGGGTCTTGATGGGTAAATCCATTGTGATCCTGCTGCCAGACATGCGAGGCAAGCAGATAGTTCAGCGATGCGATCTTCCGGCGCCACGGCAGTTCCGATGTCACTTTCAACCATTTGGCGTGCTGGCTAAACATCGAGTCCACGATGCGGATGAAGGCTTCATAGCTGTTGAATAACCCATGCCGTCCGGTCAGCAAATAACCTTCCAACCAGCCTTCGCATTGGTGTTCGCTTAGCATCGAATCCAGCACCCGCCCGGCGGGTGCGAGGAATTCGTCAGTTTTGAACGCTTTAGCTTCCCACTGGCGATTGGTGGTCTCAAAAACCGCGCCCAGAAGATTGGAAAGCGTCTCATCCGGGCCGAAGACACGGAAATTGCGTTCGTTGAGTTTGACCACATCCCGCAGAAACCGACCAAGCACCATGGTGTCCTGTTCGTCCACCGCACCGGGGGAAGGAACCTTCACCGCATGAAGGTGAAAATCAGGCATGCGCAGATCCCGCAGCAAAATGCCGCCATTGGCGTGTGGATTGGAGCCCATTCGGCGGTCGCCCTTCGGTGCCAATTCAGCCAATTCAGGAATTAGCCGGCCATTGGCATCGAATAATTCTTCGGCTTTGTAACTTTTCATCCACTTCTCAAGTAGTTTGACGTGCCGGGGGTGTTCGGCATCCACCAGGATCGGCACCTGATGCGAGCGGAAAGTGCCCTCCACTTTCAAGCCATCCACTTCTTTGGGTCCCGTCCAGCCTTTTGGTGATCTGAGGATGATCATCGGCCAGCGCGGGCGGGTGGTGTCTTTTTTGTCCCGTGCGTTGGTTTGGATTCGGCGGATATCGTCAATCGCTTCATCCAGAACAGTAGCCATGAGTTCATGCATTTTTTCCGGATCGTCCCCCTCCACAAAGTAAGGAGTCCAGCCACAGCCGCGAAAAAATTGTTCCAGTTCATCCGGTTCGATACGCGCCAATAGGGTCGGGTTGCTGATCTTATAGCCATTAAGATGTAAAATCGGCAGCACAGCTCCGTCGGTGACGGGATCAAGAAATTTGTTGGACTGCCACGCGGCTGCGAGCGGGCCGGTTTCGGCTTCACCGTCGCCGACGACGCAGGCGACGATCAAATCGGGATTGTCGAATGCCGCGCCAAATGAATGGCTCAGCGAATAACCCAACTCGCCACCTTCATGAATCGAACCCGGCGTGGTGGGTGCCACATGGCTGGAAATACCGCCGGGAAAGGAGAATTGGGTAAACAGGCTTTTCAGTCCGGCTTCATCCTGGGTGACGTTTGGATAAATTTCGCTCCAAGTGCCCTCAAGATACACATTACTTACTATCGCCGGGCCGCCATGACCTGGACCGGCCACGTAAAACATGTTCAAGTCATACTTCTTAATGACCCGGTTCAGATGCGCATAAATAAAATTCTGACCCGGTGTCGTGCCCCAGTGGCCAACCACCAACGGCTTAACGTCGGAGAGTTTCAATGATCGCTTGAGCAGCGGATTGTCGTAGAGATAAATCTGGCCAACCGAGAGATAGTTGGTGGCGCGCCAGTAGGCGTCCATCCGGCGCAGTAATTCCGGCGTAAGCGTATTGGTTGCCATAATTCAGTTATTGGGGGGATTGGATGTTAAGTTTTAAAGTAAGCCACCCTTGGACAATAGTTGTGTTGATTGCGTTGGATATTGATGTCGAGACCCTAGAAACACTGTTCAGGCCAGCAAATTAATCGCAGTCTGCGGCGGGCTTTTCCCATCACAAGCCCCCGCGTCCTCAATGATTTTTAGGCCGTCTTACCATTCTTTCCTTGCCCGCAAATCGTTTGGCAGCACGGATGATACCATAAAGCAGCTTTAAAGTCTGCACGGTAACGATCCAAGCTCCCATTAACAACACCAGTAGGACAACAATTAACGCATACTCGATCGCCTTCACGCCGAATCGCATGAAGTTTTCACCAAGATCCAAATACGGAGTCAGACTCATGATCATTCATTTCTCAAGCGGTCATATCTCCGCCAGTTCATCAATCCAATAGGCCTCGCGTTTGTAATGTGCGTGTAATTTCTCCTCATAATCCCAGGTCAAATCAAACTCGCCGGTATATTCCGGCGATTCCTTGATGATATCGCGGGAAAGGTTGACGAATACTTTCCGCTCGCCCCAACTGACACGCTCAATCCATTGCGGCGAAACGAGGACTTTTTTACCCGGCAACCAGTTATGGGTGTCAACAATTAGATAACGAATTGCCCAGGTTTCATCATCGATGATGAAATCCAAAACATGGCCGAGTTCGCCATCCAGAGCTTGCAAGTGATGTCCGCTCACAGCACTCGTACTGCGTAAATTCGGGTCCCAACTTTTTTTGCTTTCCGGGCGTTTGGTCCATTGTTCACGGTTCCGTTCGACGTAGGGATAAGCTCCCCAACTGAAGGGACCGCCCCAATAGATTGGGTAGTCATAGTGCCCGTAGTAGGCCTGTTCAAATTGTTGGGAGATGGGCTTATGAGTTTCCAATGGCGGGCTGGCCTCAATCTGCGCCTTGGTCAAATCAGTGGCGATAGTCTTTTCTTCGCGGTCTACGCCGACCATCGCATACGGGGAAATCAACACCTGCCGGCTCACGAGCCAGTTTCCGGTTTCCGCGACCAGATAGCGGATGGTCCAATGCCGGTCGTCGAAGTAAAAATCTTTGACCTTCCCGATTGGCCCGTCGAGACTATCCAACTTATAATACTCCAATGTTTTTGCTTTGCTTAACATAATAATTCGCTCGTTGTTTGCGCTTTATTTTTGTTCGTTAAAGCCGGTTTGCCCGGCAACGAATTGGCAAAAGGTTTTAAAAACGCCTGACATTTATGCCAGAACTGAAATTTGCCTGGATGCGGGCGGTTTTGCTATGGGGTGTTACCCGACCAAGGGGTTGACATCCACTGTCAGCCGGCCAAAGCTCCCGCAAAGGAGCGCATGACCGAGCGAGCAATCATCAGTTCTTCGTCAGTGCGAATGACGCGAACCGTGACCCGGCTGGCGTTCGGAGAAATCACCGCCGCAGGCTTGGCGTTCCGCGATGCATTCACTTCAACGCCGAGAAAGCCAAGTCCCTCGCAAATACGAGTCCGGATGAGCGGAGCATTTTCCCCGATTCCGCCGGCAAAAACGAGTGTGTCCAAACCGCCAAGGGCAGCCGCGAAAGAGCCGATCCACTTTTTAGACTGATAACAAAACAGTGCGACCGCTTCGGCCGCGCGCACGTCCGTTTTTTCATGGTTGAGCAAATCGCGCATGTCGGAGCTGGTCTCCGAAACTCCTAGGAGCCCGGACCGGTGATTGACCATGTCGTAAAATTGCTGTGTGGTCATCTGTTCGGTTTGCGCGAGGTATGGCGCGAGACCTGGATCCAAATCACCGGAGCGTGAACTCATCACCAACCCCGCGGTCGGTGTGAAGCCCATGCTGGTATCAATGCTTTTGCCATTAAGCACGGCGGCCATGCTGGCACCGTTGCCGAGATGGGCGAGGATAACGCGACCAGTTTTCGCCGCCGGGTCGTCGAGGCGCACGAGTTCTTCCATCAGATAAGCGTAAGACAGGCCGTGGAAACCGTAGCGTTGAATTCCGCTGGCATCGTAGCGTCGGGGAATCGGCAGTAATTTGGCTACGCGGGGCATGGTTTGATGAAAGGCCGTGTCAAAACAGGCCAACTGTTTCAGTTTCGGGTGACGCTGCTGCAGCACTTCAATCAATTTAATTTCGCCGGGTAGATGATCCGGGTCGTAGGGGCTGATGCGACGCAGTTCGTCCAGCAGTTCCGGGGTGACCAGCTCAGGCTCGGTGTGTTTCATGCCATGAACCAACCGGTGGCCTACCGCTATGACGGACATCAAATCAACCTGTCCTTCGAGCCAATCCACCAGGGAATTCGCGGCGGATTGGTAATCGGCGGCGGCGATTTGGCAAGTGGCCTGGGGTTGGCCATCGGCAGCGTGAAATGTCAGATTCGTTCCGCTCAAGCCGACGCGGTCAAGCGTTCCATAGAGACCGCGCTTTAAAGGATCGAACGCTTCATAAAACGCAAACTTGATGCTGGATGAGCCGCCATTGATGGTCAGGACGCTTGTCTTCACGGGGTTGGCGGTCAGGAAATTTGTTGAATCGGTTTGGTCATGGCTTGATACATCATTTCCTCACTGAGGAATGGTGCGCCGAATAGTTCGCAACCGCTGTTGAGTTTTTCGTTCACTTTTCGCGCCAGGTCGTCATGGGTTGCGGCATCGGCGTGAAATGGCACCGCAACGATGATGTATTCGATCGGAGTTTTAACGTTCGTTTGAATCATAAATTTCTTCCCTTTCTACCAACGTCCAATGATGCCCGGGAACCGGCAGTCCCGGAGGCGAATCATTGTCAAAATACCTTTCATCGCTGTTGCCACAGGATTCGCGGATCTTCCAGCGGGACCGCCACACCATCGCAATGGGGGATCACTCGCGCCGTATAATCGGTTTGAGGGCGAGTAGCTGGCACGGTCGCGCTGTAAATGAAGCCGCCGGATTCGTTGGCGAGTGGATGAAGCAGGGTCATCTCTTGTCGCACGGGGTGGTCATGGTTGATTCCGTCGGCAAAGAGTTCCACCCGAACCGCCTTCGGGTCGAGACCGTTAAGATAGGCCGACACTTCAAATATATATTGGCCGTCGCGAGTTTCCGCCTTCACGGCGCCGAAGTGCAGTGTGATCCATTTTTGTTCGAGGCTGTGCCGCCAGTCCACGATTTGCCGGGCGATGGCGCCTTTGTTGGCCACGCGTTTTTGGCAGGCGGCCGCCAACGGAATATAATGTTGCTCCGTGTATTCGCACACGGCGCGGTTGGCGGAGAAGCGCGGGGTCAATCGCGCCATGCTTTCCCGCATCCGCGCTACCCAGGCCGTGGGAATGCCTTTGTCGTTGCGCGTATAAAATTCTGGAATCACCTCGCGCTCGAGTCGTTCGTAGAGCGTCTCGGCTTCCGCTGCATCCCATGATGGATCGCTGCCATGCTCTTGACCGTCGCCGAGCGTCCAGCCCAAATCAGGGACGTAGGCTTCCGCCCACCAGCCATCTAATTCCGATAAATTGATACCGCCGTTGACGAGGACTTTCATGCCGCTGGTGCCGCATGCCTCCCAGGGTCGTCGTGGCGCGTTGAGCCAGACATCCACACCATGCACTAGGCGCCCGGTCAAATGCATATCGTAGTCGCTAAGAAAAATTGCGTGCGGACGGATCGCCGGTTGGCGAATGAACTGAATCCATTTCTGGATCAGGGCTTGTCCTTCCCGGTCCGCCGGATGGGCCTTGCCGGCCAGGATGAGTTGCACCGGCCGCTGCGTATTGGATAACAATCGGAGCAACCGCTCTGGGTCGTGTAGTAATAGATTGGGGCGTTTATATGATGCGAAGCGTCGCGCGAAACCCAGGGTCAATATATTAGGATCGAATAAATGTTTGGCTTCTTCAACCGTTTCGGGGGTGGCACCGGCGGCGGCATAGTGCCGGGACAAATGGTCGCGGGCGTATTCAACGAGCGACTTGCGGGCGGTGGCGCGAAATTGCCACAGGGTATCGTCGGGAGCACGGCGAATGTCCTGCTCTAAAGTTTCCGACTTGCCCAGCCAGCGGTCCTCGCCGCAGGACTTGGTCCAGAAATCGTCGGCCGCCGCCGAGTCCCAGGTGGGCATATGAACTCCGTTGGTTACATGGCTGACCGGCACTTCGGCCGCCGGCCATTGGGGGAAAAGTGATTCAAAGAGATGTCGGCTGACTTGTCCGTGTAAGCGGCTCACGCCATTCACCGAACCGCTACCGTTGATGGCCAGATAGGCCATGTTAAAACTTTCGGTGGCGTCGTCGGGGTTCTGTCGGCCCAAGGCCAGCAGGTCGCGGACAGTGATACCCAGTTTCTGCGTGGCATAGACTCCGAGATATTGTTCGATGAGAGCCGGGGCGAAACGGTCAAAGCCGGCGGCCACAGCTGTGTGGGTGGTAAAGAGATTTCCCGCGCGCGTAGCGGCCAGCGCCACTTCAAAAGGCTGCGCGTTTTCTTGCATGAAACTATGGGCGCGTTCCAACACGGCGAAAGCCGCGTGACCTTCATTCAAGTGACAAACCTCCGGCTTGATGCCAAGCGCCGCAAGCAGTCGCCAACCGCCAATGCCCAGCAACATTTCCTGCTTGAGGCGCAACTCCGGTCCGCCGCCATATAACTCGCTGGTGATTCCGCGATGAGCCGGAAAATTCGCCGCATCATTGCTGTCCAGCAGGTAAAGTTTTACCCGGCCAACTTGGACCTGCCACGCGCGCAGCCAAACCGAGTAGCCAGGCAGGACAATTTCCAAACGCAGCCATTCCCCATTCGGTTGGCGCAAGGGCGTGATCGGCAACTGTCCGGGATCGTTATAAGGATAAAGGGCTTGTTGCGCTCCGTCCTGATCAATCACTTGGCGAAAATAGCCTTGCTGATAAAGCAATCCAACGCCAACCACCGGCACGCCCAGATCGCTGGCGGCTTTGAGTTGATCGCCAGCCACATTACCCAAGCCACCGGAGTAAATGGGCAACGCCTCGCTCAACATATATTCCATGCTGAAATACGCGACGCACTTCAACGGCGACTGTGGATGATTTTTCTGAAACCATGCAGGTGTTTCCGCCGCCCGGTGTTTGGCTTGTAACAGGTCATCCACCCGCTTGCGAAAGGTCGGATCGGCCAGCACACTTTTGAGTTTGTCTTGGGAGACAGTTTGCAGAACCACCCAGGGATTTTGCGTGAAATCCCAAAGCTCGGGTTCCAGTTGTCGCCACACTTCGTCGGTGCAGTGGTTCCACGACCAGCGCAGATCCAAGGCCAGTTCGGCGAGAGAATCGAAGCCCTCGACATTTTCAGTTTTTTTACCAGAGACCGGCTGGTTCGCGATTGTTGGTTGATTCATTTGTAAGATTTTTGAGGGTCAAATTGAAGGGACTTAAATTGAGATCTCCCTCGTTGCGCCGGGCCTCGCCGGCTTCTTGCTCAATCTTCTGTTCGAGGCTCGGCACAATTTTGTTTTTTGCGGTGCGGTCTCCGGCACGATTCCCAGGGCAGCGTTGATCATGGACTGTGCCTCTGCTTGAATTTGGTGCAGATGATCGGTTCCCTGGAAGCTCTCGGCATAAATTTTATAGATATTTTCGGTCCCGGAAGGGCGCACGGCGAACCAGCCGTTTCCGGCCACTACTTTCAAACCGCCAATCGGGGCACCATTGCCCGGCGCAACGTCTAGGATGGCGGTGATTTTTTCACCCGCCAAACCGGTGAGTTTGACCTGCGATGCTGAAAGTTTAGCCAACCGCTCTCTTTGTTCGGATGTGGCTGGAGCATCAACCCGGCCGTAGGCCGACTCGCCGAACTCGTGACCGAATTCGCGGTAGATGGCGGCGGGATTGTGGCCCGTCCGCGCCGTGATCTCGGCGGCAAGCAAACAGGGAATAATACCGTCCTTATCCGTTGTCCAAACACTCCCATCCAGACGAAGAAAAAAACCGAACCGGCGCTTTCTTCGCCACCAAATCCGAGTGAACCATCCAGCAAGCCGTCCACGAACCATTTGAAACCAACCGGCACTTCGAAGAGTTTTCGGCCGAGTTTGGCGGTGATTCGGTCAATCATCTGGCTACTCACGATGGTTTTCCCGACCGCCGCCGACTCGGACCATCTCGGGCGGTTCTGAAAAAGATAGGAAATCGCCACGCAGAGGTCGTGATTGGGCGGCAGCAAGCCTTCGGTCGGGGTTACAATTCCGTGGCGGTCATGATCGGTGTCGCAGGCGAAAGAGAGATCAAAACGATCCTTCATTTTAATCAGTCGCTGCATCGCATAAGACGAGGACGGATCCATGCGAATCTGGCCGTCCCAATCCACCGTCATGAAACGGAAGGTGGGATCAACAGTCTCATCCACCACGGTCAGGTCCAACTCATGTTGTTCTGCAATTCGCGCCCAGTAATGGACTCCGGCGCCGCCCAAAGGATCCACCCCGAGATGAAGTTTCTCGCCGCGAATAATGTCCATGTCAACGACGTTGCCGAGGTCGTTCACATAAGCGGTGATATAATCGTGCCGGTGTGTCGTCGAAGCGCGCAGCGCCCTTGCGTGAGGAATTCGTTTCACGCCAACAAGCCGCGCTTCAAGCAATTCATTGGCCTTGGCCTGAATCCAACCGGTGACGACATTGCCGGCCGGCCCACCGTTCGGCGGGTTATATTTGAAGCCACCGTCATGCGGCGGATTATGCGAGGGGGTGATGACAATTCCATCGGCCAATCCGTTTTTGCGCCCGCGATTGCGTGTCAGAATGGCGTGAGAAATCACCGGGGTCGGCGTGTAATCGTCTCCTTTGGCAAGCATCACCTCGATGTCATTGGCCGCCAGCACTTCCAACGCCGTGGCGCAGGCCGGAACGGACAGTGCGTGCGTATCCATACCGAGAAACAGCGGGCCATCAATTCCGTTTTCTTTCCGGTAGAAACAGATTGCCTGGGTAATCGCAAGAATGTGCCATTCGTTGAAAGCCAGGTTGAAAGACGATCCGCGATGCCCAGAGGTGCCGAACGCCACACGTTGTGCCGGCACGGTGGGATCGGGCACGCCGATGTAGTAGGCGGTGATGAGTCTGGAAACATCAACAAGTATTCCAAGGGGTGCGGGTTTTCCAGCTAGCGGACTTATTTTCATGACGTGCCGTTATGTTGCATGCTTTCGAGTTTTCCTGTTTTTTGAGGACAACAACGAATCAGGTTTAAACCACCGTCTATGACACCTTGATGCGCTGAATTCTAACATGCGGGTGTAGTGAGCTATTGCTGCAGTTTATCCGGGTCGGTGCATTCCATGAGGCGTTGCTGCATGGATCGGATACACCGTGTGGTCACTTCGGCAATGCGCGTCATGAGTTGATAGCCCAATTCGTGGTCTTGCGCGCATTGTTCACGCAAACGAATTCCAAAAAAGAAAATCGTTCTGGTTGGCTCCACTGCGCGAGCGCTAAAGTGCAAAGAATACGGAGGAAAGAGCCATGACCAACCCAAGTCGTCACCTGGTCCGAGCGTCTGAATGATGAGTGTGCCGCGTTCCTTTACCTCCGACTCCAGCGCCACTTTTCCTTCCAAGATGACAAAAAATCGATTGGCCGGACTGCCTTCATTAAAGATCATCTGCCCTTTTTCAAATCTTCTTTCAAAGGCTGAATCCGTTAGCAGTTGTAGATGCGCGGCCTTTAATCCCTTAAAAAAGGGCTGCTCAGCAATGAGAGCATAAAGGGGCTGTAACAGAGCCTTATCGGCTTCAGGTGCAGATAAAGCTGACTCACCTGGAAGGGACGGAAGTGCGACTGTGGCTGCCGGGGGGTTCATAAATCCTTTTTCAGGGCGTCTTTGGCAGCCTGAAGATTTTGATCCAGTTCAGCCTCGGCCATGCCTTCATCAAGCAATCTTTCATTATCGCTGCGACCTTCGTTATCTTCATCTTCGCCGGCGGGCACGAATACTTTTTGTCCAGTAGAACCGGGAATTGGTTCCCACCGTTCGGATTCAAGAGCAGATTCGAGCATGGCTGCTTTCGGGTCAATGTCCGGCTGGCCGGACAATTCCCGTTTGGCCTGTTGCCAATCGGCAGACGAAACCTCTTGCGCCGCACGGCCGTCAATGATCGCCAATTGAATCGCCCGAGCATTCACTATTTTGCGGGTCACTGTGCCAATGCCGACAGAATTTTTGGTCAAGGCACCCTCTTTCAATGGATTTGTTTTCATGGGCTAATAATTATTGTCCGCGAGGAAACGACTGACCGGGATTGGCTGGCCGCGCGAGCGGCGGGTTAAGGGCAGCAGGTGGAGAATAATTCCTTGATCGTTTTTTCGACCACTTCGCGGGTTTCGCCCGTGCGCTTCTGAATCCGGCCAATCAATTCGTCCTGCTTGCCTTCGGCGTATTGGAGATCATCATCCGTGAGCTTGGCCCATTTCTGTTTCAGCTTGCCTTTGGTGATGTTCCAGTCACCTTTGATTTCGAGTGTGGTCATAATAGTTGGTTTTGTTTAATTGTTTATTTTGTTCGCCTTCAACGTGAAGGCAAAAATGTAGCCGCACACGGTTTTGAGATTCGGGTAAATTTGCAAGTCGCTGTTCAAGGCGCAATTTTATCGCTCACCCATTGACGGGCACTGGTGAAACTCTTTTCCAATGCGTCGTAAGCTTTCTTGGAATCGGCCTTGACGCTGTCCCAGGTGGACTTGGTGGCGTTGGAGGCATCGGCAAGCTGCTGGTTCAACTTCGTCGCCTGATCGCGCAACGCCTGGAGTTTGGGTTTGGCTTCGGCCTTGATGTCGTCGCTGGAAGTGTCAATTTTGGCCGAGAGCTTGTCCAAGTCCTGATTCAGCGTGGCCAACTGTCCCTGCATGGCTGTGACGAATTCAGCTTTCTGCTCGAAAGTGTAATCCTTCATGTCCTGCGCGGTCTGCGTCGTTTCGGTTTGAACCGTGTCAATCTGCTGTGCGGTGGTTGGTTGTTTGTCGCATCCCACTGCGAACGCGGCGGCGGAAAGGAGCGTGATGAGTAATGTTCTGTTTTCCATGGGCAAGAGCATCACCTGACAAGCTTGCGGAAGCTATGGGGTGTAACCCTACTAGAAAATGGGATGATTACCTTACTGGGGGTTTTGTGAAGCAACTTCCGTCGTAGCCACATCAATCTTCGACCATTGACCGCCAGACTTTCCGCCAATGCGTTTGCATAAATTCGTGACGGCGAAAACCAATCGTCCGCGATCTCGCCTTCAGCCAAGGCGGCGCGGGGCTGCATTGATTCAGGGGTTTTTTGCTTATTTTTAGGATGGGCGGAGATTCAAGCGAGGAGTTCATTTCTGCTTCTGGTTTGGAGTTTCAAAAAATCACAAAGCGCTGGTGTCCGCGAAATTCGATCAGCTGCGCCTTGATGGCGAGCCGCACAATACCTCTGGCTTTGCGTTTGCCGCAACCGTCATAGACGTCCGCGATAAATTCGCCTAATGTTAGGGCTTTTTTCCGGCAATTGCTTTTCATGATTTGAAGTATAAATCAGGAAACCTCGCAGATACTATGGGGTGTTCTCCCCTTCGGTAATTTTTGCATCCAGATTTTCAGGACGATGCAGGAGTTACAGCAAACGCACGGCGGTCGTGTGCCAATACTCGGAACCGACGCGCATCAATAATCGCGCTTGCTGCACCGTAAAAAAGAAGCGGACGCTTTGTGAATCCAAACCTTGCCGCAGCGGGCAGCGGAACCGGCATTATACGATGGTCAACTGGACGCTGTTCTCAATGACGCCCGTGCTGATGGCATAGCGGGTGAGGCCGGCGGTATCGTGGATATCGAGCTTGTCCATGAGATGCTCGCGATGTTTTTCGATGGTCTTGATGCTGATGCCGAGTTCCGACGCGGTTTCTTTGTTGGCCTTGCCTTCGGCGATCAATTGGAGCACTTCCATCTCTCGCGAAGTCAGTTCGATGTTTTTCCTTATGGGCAATCCCGCACGGTCGGGCGACTTTTTATTTTGATGGTCAAGGCGTTTGGAGATGGACGGGCTGAAAAATGTTTCCCCTTTTGAGATTTCACGGATTGCGCGGCAGACTTCGTAGGCGGAGGTTTGCTTGAGCAGAAATCCCATGGCGCCGGAGTCGGTCGCGTTTTTTACATACGCCTCGTCGCTGTGCGCGGAAAGCATAAGCACTTTGGTGGTCGGGACGACTTTGAGTATTTGGCGCGTGGCTTCCAGACCGTTGAGCAGCGGCATTGCGATATCCATCAACACGACTTCGGGATGGAATTTTTTGACTAGTGCCACGGCTGCGCGACCGTCCTGCGCTTCGCCGACGATTTCAAAATCGTCTTCGAGTTCGAGCATCTTGCGAAACCCCTCGCGCACGATCATGTGGTCTTCCGCGAGCAGGACGGTGATTCGTTTCATGATGATTTAAGGTTTGGTTTCAGCCATCTGCGCCAGAACCAATGTCGTCACATTCCCGGCAAAGTGATAGGCCGGCGCGAAGACCATTTTCCGGTTTCCCGTCGTGGTGAACCACAGCTTGATCGTTCCACGATTGATGTCAGCCGGCGTGGCCGTGGCATCAATGTGTCGGCTTCGGCCGCCTGCGCCGCTCGTGGTAGCTATTCCAATAATTGCCACGACCTTTCCCTGGTTGATCTTGGCCAATGACTCATCCGAAACGACGATGGCCAGCGTGCCCTTTTCGTTTTTTAAGAAGTAGGGAAACACTTTGATCTTGTAATCTCCCGAGTAAACACCGTTAACACGCTGAAGCGCACCGATGGTGAGGGTGGCTTTGCCCGCGGCAACCGGCATGGAACTGACATCAATCATAAGAATACGATTGGCAGGAGTGGAGTTGGTTGAAGCTGCTGCTGTCTGGGCGTAGCCTCGACCGGCAGCGAGTAATACTAGCAGGACGATGATTTGTTTCATAAAAATTCGGAGTTGGGTTTCAGCGAACGCCATCAGCGATCCCCATCACGCGAACCTTGCCGGACGGAATTTGTGCGATGATGGTGGTGCCTTTACCTTGGGCGGACTCGACACCAAAATGGCCACCGACCATCTCCAACCGCTCCCTCATGCCGAGCAGTCCGAGACGTTTTCTGCCTTTGGCATTCAACACGCGTTCCACCTCAAAAGACTTGCCGTCGTCTTTTATTTTCATGCAAATGCAGTCCGCGAGTTTCTGGATGCTGACTTCTACGCGGCTGGCGTGGGCGTGGCGGGCAACATTGTTGAGCGCCTCTTGCACCACGCGAAAAAGCGCCGTCCGCCGGGCGATGTCCAATTCTTCAACTCCCGCAAAGGCCTTCAAGTGGACGCGTATGCGTGTCCGCTTGGAAAATAATTTCACAAATGAATGCAGCGCGGGAATCAGTCCAAGATCGTCCAGCACCGCCGGGCGCAATTCGCGGGCGAACTGATGCACGATGTCCACCGATTTTTCCACGAGCCGTTGAGTTTGCGCGATGTTACGGTCAAGACCCTTGGTATTGACTGCGGCATCCTTCTTCAAGGCCGCCAGCCGGACGTTGATGCCCGTCAAAGTCTGGGCGATGACATCGTGCAATTCACGGCTGATCTCGCGGCGTTCCTCCTCCTGGGTCGAGAGAATCTGGTGGGACAATTGTCGCAATTGCTCCTGCATGTTGCGCGAATTCTCTAATAACTGGCGTTGGTGTTGCTCGCTTATCTTGAGGGACTTCTCGACTTCCTGACGCTGGTCAATGGCCTTTTCCAACTTCCGGTTCGAGGCGGCCAGCACCTCGAGGCGGCGTTGCGCTTTCTCCGCCAGCTTACGTTCGGTAATGTCGTAAAAGCAATTAATTGCGCCTGCGACTTCTCCTCGTTTGTTTTTCAACGGACGTATATTCACGACACAGTTAAGCCGCGAGGCGTCGGGCCGTTCGATAATCACTTCTTTGTCCCGCACCTCCGATATTTTACCGTTCAACACATCGGCCATGGGACAATTTTCGTGGCCCATAAAACTACCGTCGGGGCGAAACAATTTGAACGAGCCGCAAAATCTCTCGCCGGTTTCTCTTAACACTGGCTTGCGACCCCACAATTCCACAGCGCGTTTGTTGAAATGCTGAATCATCCCCAAGGCGTCACAGGCATAGACGGCCATCGGACCCAATTCGAACAAGATGCGATAGCGTTCTTCGCTGGCTCGCAATGCTTCTTCTGCCACCTTGCGTTGTGTGATGTCGCGAATGTTGCATTGAATGACGGCGTGTCGGTTTTCCTGATAAAGGTTGGCTACCACTTCGACTTCTTGACGCCGGCCGTCCTTGCTCTCAAGCGGCAAATTTTCGTAGCGGACTTCGTGTTTCCGTTTGAGTTTCTGGAACATTTTCCGGCTCGCGACTTCATCTTTGAGAAAACCTATCTCAAATAATTCCTTCCCGACCAATTGATTGCGAGCATAGCCCAGCAGTTTCGTCATGAACGGATTTGCGTCGGTGATTTTGCGCGTGCCGGGGTCGAGGAGAAGAACCCCGTCGTGCGCCGTTTCAAAGAGACGACGGTAGCGGATTTCGCTCGAGCGCAACGCGGTTGCCGCGAGCTGGCGTTCCAGTTTTGATTCCGTCTTCATGGTTATGAAAGTAACGCGCGCATCATGGCAATTGAGACGGATTGTTTGACGTTGGCTGATGGAAGCCGAGTTCACGCGCAACCCGTCGCACGGACGTAGCCGATTTTACCACCAATCGTTGAGTGCTGGCGATTTCGTTCTTGAAACCCTTGGTATTGAGCCGCGCCTCCTGTTTCAACGAGAGCAGCCGGACGTTGATGCCCAATAAAGTTTGCGCGATCTCATCCTGAAGTTCGTGGCTGATGCGTTTGCGTTCATCCTCCTGCGCCGCAATCAACCGGTGTGTGAGTTGCCGCAAACGTTTTTGTAACTGGAGCGATTCCTCAAGGCGTTGGTGGTGCTGCTGGCCGTTTTTCTCGGCAGCATCCTTCATGGTCTTGTGCCGGACAACGCCTCGTTGCAATTGGCGGTTGGAGACGGCCAGTTCGTTTGTGCGCTGATCCAATGTTTCCTTCAGTCGTTTCAAATGAACGTTGTTTTGCCCGGCGCGATGGGCTTCCTCAATCGGCGCATTGGCCTCGGTAAAAAAAATTCCGGCCAGTTTGGCAAACCCGTTTTTAATGTTGGATAATTCCAGCGTGGCGAACGCCTGTTCATGAATCCGCGCCAGTTCCAACGTTTCCAATCCAAGCACGACCGCACGTCGCCCCAATCCCAACGCGGGCAACAAACTCGCCTGCGAGCCTTGCTTCAGGTGTTTTCCCAAAGACGCCGCATATTGTTGTGACAACTGGATTAATTTTCGCTTCATCGCGTATGCCAAATTCAACTCAATTCACGCCAGTATCTGCCAACTCCGTTGATTCGTATATGGGGTGAAATCCGAACTAGGTCAGTTAAAAATTTGAAAGCCCGGTGAACACCGGAGGAAAAGTGTTCGCCGGGCAGTGCCAACGGACTTCCCGCTGGCAGCAGTGCCGATGCACTACTTAAAAAGTGAAGCGCATACCGAGCCGGGCGACGCCATAATACTTTGTATGATCCGGCGCCACCCCGCGGGCATCGATGAATACTCCCATATGCGGGCAGAACCGATATTCTAGCCCAGCACCGGCCTGACCAAACCAAACCACACTGGCCACATCGAACTGGCACCCGCCACCACCGAAGGCGTAGGGGGCAAATCCACTTTGGCCCAGTGGCAAACGCAGAGTCAAATTGGCCGAAGCGCTGTCGATAAAGGGTCCGGTGGTGCTTTCCGAATAAGCCTCAATGCCAATGTTGCGTGTGAAGAAATAATTGGCCCCCGCTCCGACACCCAGTCGCGCATTGTGTCTGACATTCGCATCGGATAAATGACTAAGGGTATATTTCCCGAGAGAGACACTTCCGAACCCGTCCACGGATAGTTCACTGGCTCGATAATAATCGCCAAGGTTGTTCGTCACGTTTTTTGATCCCAAGGCTGGTGTTGCGGCGAGGTCCGTATCGGCTGCCCGCACAGGGATGGGCTGGCAACTGATATGGCACCCGCAGCCAGGATGAGTGCGAGCGAGCAGGACGATTTCATTGTGCCTTACTTTCGGTGGTGGCGGTTTTACTTTTTACCGAAGATATGTTGACTAGAGCGACGACTCCCGGCTATGGGGTATTACCCTACCATTAGGTTTGAAAAACTGTCGGTCGAAGCGACATTGAAAATGCGGCGGCAAGAATTTACTTAAAGAAATTTCTAATGACTCCGGCGACACACTGGATTTGTGCGTCGGTCAATTCGGGATAAACCGGCAGACTCAAGCATTCGCGCGCGGATTTTTCAGTGACCGGGAAATCGCCAGGCTTGTGGCCGAGATGCTTGTAGCACTTTTGCAAATGCAACGGCAGCGGATAATGCAGCGCGCAGCCAACGCCGTTTTCGTCGAGATATTTTTTGAGTTCGTCGCGTCGCGAGTGGCGCACGACGTAAAGATGCCACGCGCTCGCGGCATAATCGACCTCGCGCGGAAGTTGCAGCGGCGTGTCTTTCAGTAACTCGTGATAACGATGGGCCACGCGGCGGCGTTCGGACGTCCATTTTTCCAGATGCTTCAACTTCACGCCCAAGACCGCGCCTTGAATTCCTTCCATGCGGTAATTAAAACCAATTTCGTCATGGTAATAGCGCACGGTCGAGCCGTGTTCCCGCAATGAACGCGCGCGCGCCGCAAACGCAGCATTGTTCGTCACCAGCGCGCCGCCTTCGCCGCACGCGCCGAGGTTTTTTCCGGGATAAAAACTGAAGCCGGAAATTTCGCCGAGTGTTCCCACGGTTTTGCCTTTGTATTTCGCGCCATGTGCCTGACAGGCATCTTCGATGAGCGGCAGTTTATGTTTGCGGCAAATCTCCAAAATTGCATCCACATCGAACGGATGACCATAAAGATGAACAGGCATTATTGCCTTTGTGCGCGGCGTGATGGCGCATTCAACCAACTTCGGGTTGAGATTCATCGTCGCGTCATCAATGTCCACATAAACCGGTTTTGCGCCGACATAGGAGATCGCCCAACTCGTGGCCACGAACGTGAACGGCGTGGTGATGACTTCATCGCCCGGCTTGATGTCGAGCAGCAGCAACGCGACGTGCAGCGCAGACGTGCCGCTGTTCATTGCGACGCAATGTTCCCCGCCGCAGAATTTCGCGAAGTCGTTTTCAAATTGGGCCACGTCGGGGCCGAGGCAGAACG
>Ga0206798_1029_pt1 | contig 22330 bp, 13 predicted proteins | sample Alteio_BWOrgCont_66_FD_152893 | JGI IMG/M metagenome (GOLD analysis project Ga0206798, IMG submission 152893) | Enriched cells from forest soil in Barre Woods Harvard Forest LTER site, Petersham, Massachusetts, United States -... | ecosystem: Environmental > Terrestrial > Soil > Temperate forest >...
CTTTGCCGGTTTTTTTCTTGCCGGAATGAACCAGGTAAAGCACGCGGCGCGGCGCATTGACCGTTGGACCGGGCAAATCGGTTTTGGGGCGCGCGAATTCCGGGCTGACGGGAAAACCCAGCGGCTTGATCTTTGCTTCCGGCACGCCGCCAACGCGCAGCGAATCGGCCACCGTTTCGTTGGCTACGCAGAAATAATCGCCCGGGGCACGAAACCAGGCCGGACTCGCCGCCAGTGATTCGGTGATGACGGTGACGAGGCGGAACGGGCGTTCGCGGTGGCTGCGGAAAATTCTCTGGATCAAATGGCCATAGGCCGGGCTGGTGGAGACGACGCAATCCGGCTGTGTTTCGAGCAGGATTTTTTCCAGCGGATCGTGCATCCGCGCAAAGCCGCCGAACTGCCGTTCCATCGCCGCCGTTTCATCCGGCACGGCGCGCAGGCCATTCCACAAAATCGGCGCATATTGCGCGAGGCTCAAACAGGTTTTGTGGAACAACGTGGAAAATGCGCCGCGTCCATCGGCGAACAGATCGAAGATTTCGGCGCGCGCGTCCTCGTCGAGCAGTTCAATCGCGTCGCGCAAATTGCGGGCGGCGGCGTTGTGCCCATCGTCAAATCCGGCGGTCAGAATAAGGATTTTTTTCATGCTCGGACACTGACACGGTAATTTAAGCGTGTTACGCCAATGTGTCGAACAGGTAAACTTCTATTCACATTTGATTGTGAATAAAAAACCGCGAACTGGCTCGCGGCTTGAGCAGTTAATTTTTTGGAAAAACTATTTCACCAGTGTCTGGCAAAATTTATCCATCCGTTCCAGGCCTTTTTCGATGTTTGCCAGGCCGGTGGCGTAGCTCAAGCGGATGTAATCGTCCGCGCCGAACGCGATGCCGGGAACAGCGGCGACTTTTTGCTGATCCAAAAGTTTCGCGCAGAACTCGGCGGATTTGAGGCCGGTCTGCGAGATGTTCGGGAACAGATAAAATGCGCCTTTCGCATTCACGCAGGAAATGCCGGGCATGGCATTCAATTTTGCGTGCGCGTAACGGCGGCGTTTATCAAATTCCGCGAGCCATTTCGGCAGGTGATCCTGCGGGCCGTTGAGCGCCTCGACACCGCCTTTTTGGGCGAATGAATTGGGATTGCTAGTGCTATGGCTTTGCACGGCGTCAATCGCCTTGGCGATCGGTTCCGGCGCGGCGAGAAATCCCAGCCGCCAGCCGGTCATGCTCCATGCTTTCGCAAATCCATGCACGATGATGGTATGGTCTTGATGCGCTGGTGAAAAACTGGCGACGCTTTTGACTTTTGCGCCGTCGTAAAGCAGGTGCTCGTAAATTTCGTCACTCATAATGAGGACGTTTTTCTCCACGCAAATGTCGCCAAGCGCCTTCACTTCTTCCGGCGTATAAACGGAACCGGTCGGATTGCTCGGCGAATTGAGAACGAACAAACGCGTATCTGGCGTGATGGCTTTTCGCAATTGTTCCGGCGTGACTTTGAATTCCGTTTTGTCGCTGGTCTGCAAGATGACGGGTTTCGCGCCCGCGAGCTTGACCATTTCGGGATAGCTCAACCAATACGGCGCAGGAATGATGACTTCGTCGCCCGCTTCACAGGTGGCGAGAATGACGTTGTAGCACGAATGTTTGCCGCCGCAGGAAACGATGACTTGTGATGGTTTGTAAGTCAGGCCGTTCTCGCGCTGAAATTTTGCGGCGATGGCTTCGCGCAATTCAGGAATGCCGCTGCTGGGCGTGTATTTGGTGAAACCGGCGGCCAGCGCCCTGGCGGCGGCGTCTTTGATGTGCTGCGGCGTGTCAAAATCCGGTTCGCCCGCGCCGAAGCCGACGACGTCTTCGCCGGCGGCTTTCATCGCCTTGGCCTTGGAATCAATGACCAAAGTCAGTGACGGTGCAAGCGAGGCGGCGCGCTGGGATATTTTATAATTCATAATTAAGCGGCGGGATTTTAAGGTCAAAAAGACGCGAGGCAAGATGGAATTTTGTGCGCGTCGTTGAAAGCAAGAGGTAGAAGCCGCCGGAATTCATGAATAAAAAAGAGCCTGACTAAAACCCTAAAAAATAGTCAGGCTCTTCAACCCATACCCAAACCCAATCACTTAACACTTAATCAGACCGGACAGCCGTGGTTTCGTTCAAAACAATTCTGAAGCGTGAGTCCGAATAACACGGACACAGGGTTTTATGCGACGAGACGCTTTTCGGAGCGCGGCTCTGTGAGCCGCAGCAACGGTCGGATTTCTCCGGACCCAGCATTGATCTGAAAGCATGCTGACCGGCGAAACGGCTGCGGGTCACAGACCCGCGCTCCGGTGGCCGGGACAGTTTCCGGTTCCGGCGTGCTTTTTTAATGATTATTTTGCCAGCGTCCAACTGTCGTCAGGATCATACATTTTGATGGCGGCGGCGATTTTCACGGTCTTGGGGCCAAGGTTTTTTTGATAAACCTTGCCTTGCTGGTTGACGATAAAAGTCATCACGCCGCTGTTTTTCCATTCTGCCGGCCACGCGACCAGCGCAAATCCAGCGATCATGGGGCCATTGATGATGTAATTATATTTGCCGCCCGGCGCGTGTTTGCCCTGGCGCGTCAGGATTTTGAAATAGTAGCCGTGATAAGGCGCCTGCTGGTCGTTTAACATCGTGGCAGTGCGATGATAACCGGCTGCGCGCGCCTGCGCGACGAGCGGTCCCAATGGACTCAATTCTCCGCTGGCATCATTCGTCGGCCAAAAAAGTCCGTCGTGCGTGCCGGGCGTGCTGCGCAGGAATTGCGCGTAAGCGAGCACGCCGTCGCCCATGCGATCCTGGCTGGCATATTCGCGCTGGGCATCGACATAGCCGTTGCATACGTCAATCGCGCCGAGTTCATCCATGCCGATGCGGCGGTTGAGAATCTCGTCTTTGCCCGCGTCCGTGTCAAAGAACCATTGACCATTCTGTTTCACGAGCGGAATCGGGAACGGCCAGCCATCCGCGCCCAATTCCAGCGTGGCGTTGGAATCGGAATGGTTGACCAATTGCGTTTTTTCCGTCAGCCGTTGCACGAACATCTTGAAGCCTTGGGTGGCTTGAACGGCATCCGGCGAAATTAATTTGCGTCCTTCCGGTCCGAAAATCAGATGGATGGCGTTCGTGTCATCATTTTTGGCCGCCGTCACCAAGGCGTTGACGGCATCATCCAGCGAATTGAAAGTCTGTTCATCCGCCGCCGCCGCGCACTTCGGCAATGCCAGTAAACCCAAACCGAGCGCAACCAGCCAGATCCGCCGTAGTGATGGAAGAAGATTAAGTTTCATGGGCGATAATTTTTTTGTGGAGATCATGGGATTAAAAATTCAACGTTTTTGCTGCCCTGAACCACCTGAACTATGTCCACCGCCACCACCGCCGCCTGACGACGGCGCCGGCCGCGAAACTGGTTCCGAATGTGAAACCGGCTCTGAGCGCGTGGTGGTCTCCATGCTTTGCTGGCCGCGGTCGCTGAAAGTTCTCGTATCTTCGGAACTTTGGATGCCAACGAAGGCGCCGCTGGTTGCCGGACGGCTCGTTTCAAAATGTTCCTCCGGTGCCGGCGCGGGACTGCTTTGACCAACATCATGGATGGCTGGGCCGGCGATATGATTCAGCTGGCTGACTTGACCGACATCATGAATGGCCGGGCCGACGATATGATTCAGCTGGCTGACTGGACGAACGTCATTCACCCGAACCTCATGCACCGCCACTGGCGTTGGCCGGCGGATGGCGGGATTATTGATCCAGCCCCGGTCGCCCCGGCTAGCCGAGCCGACGCCCGGATGATTGACGGGCCGCCAGACCGTGGTGTGACTTGCCAGTACAATCGCGCGCTGGTCTCTACTTTCGCGCCACCAATTGGCCGGACGCGGATGATCACGGCCCCAGACAATCAAATCACGATGATACCAGTCAAAATCACAATTCAACCAGCCGCCGATCGCAAAGCCGATGCCGAAGGTGATGAACGGACCGCCACTTTGATAGAAAACCTGGTCCGGTTGATAATCCGGCACATAAATTTCATCCGGATCAACGGGAACAATCTCAATGTCGCCGCCATCATCCGACACTTGTTGCTGTGGCGTGGATTGCAGGTTGCCAAGATTTTGCGCTGATGCGCGCAGGCGTTGGATGGAGGCCATCACATCCGTCTGCTGGTTGAGAAAAGCATTTCCTACTTCCGTCGTCCAAGTCAGGTTGTCATCCAGCCATTTCAACACGGTGGGATAATGCGCCAACCCCTGCACGCTCGCGTCCCACGGTTGTTGTTCAATCTGGTCCGGGTCGCCGCCGCCCGCCACATAACGGTCGGCCAGCACAATTTCCGTGGGCAGGGTGGACGCGGGCAAAATCAGCGCGAGCAACGGGTCGGGATAAAGCGCGATGGGTCCAAGCAATTGGTCCAGTTGCTGGTCGGAATAAGGTTGATAGGCGGGCGACGGCGGCGGAACCGCCGTTTGCGCCGGCACGGACAGGGTGGCGCCGGCAAATCCGCACAATAAGAGGGCAAAATTAAGGATTTTTTTCATTTCAATGCGGTCGGATTGAATTATTGATATTCCAGACGGTGTGGTTGCTGGATAAATTTCATCATAAAATCAAAATAAGCCAGCGAAATAAGCCGTCACTAAAATAAGACACGGCAACCGGCTGGCCGTTCATTTGTGATTTCCATTGGTGGCGGAAGCAGACGGTAAGGACAGCGCGCTGCGCTGTCCCCATCGCCGAGCGCAGCGTCAGGCGATGGAAAAATGGGATTTCGGCAAAAAAAAGAGCCTGACTAAAACCCTAAAAAATAGTCAGGCTCTTCAACCCTGCCCAATCACTAACACTTACTAACACTTCATGAGACCAGGCAGCTGGCATTTCGTTCAACCAATAAATGACATCTGCGCCATATCCCATCTGCGCACTGCCAAAAATTTGCCGAAAGAACTGGCGTGAAACACCCGTACCCGCTACGCTCCACGCTCATTTAATTTTAATTATGGCAAAACTTACGGTTCGAGATTTGGACGTTCGCGGCAAACGCGTTTTCATGCGCGTGGATTACAACGTGCCGCTGGAAGAAAAGGACGGCCAGATGGTCATCACTGACACGACGCGCATCGTCGAAACGCTGCCGACGCTGAAACTTTTGATCGAAAAGGGTGCGAAAATCATTCTCGCTGCGCACTTGGGTCGCCCAAAAGGCAAACGCGAAGCGACGATGTCACTGCGTCCCGTCGCTTTCAAACTGCACGAACTGCTCGGCCAGCCGGTTGAATTTGCGGATGATTGCATCGGTGAACACGCGGAAAAAATTGCGGCGTCGTTGAAAGACGGCCAGGTCGCCTTGCTGGAAAACGTTCGTTACCATAACGAGGAGGAAGCCAATGATCCTGCGTTCGCCGAGAAACTGGCCAAGATCGCCGATGTTTATGTGAACGACGCTTTTGGCGCGGCGCATCGTGCGCACGCTTCGACGGAAGGCGTCGCCCGCATCGTCACCAAACGCGGCGGCCAGGCGGCGGCCGGTTTGTTGATGGAACGCGAATTGAAATTTCTTGGTGACGAACTGGAAAATCCGGCGCGCCCGTTTGTCGTCATTCTCGGCGGCGCAAAAGTTTCCGACAAAATCAAAGTCATTGATCGCCTGCTCGAAAAGGCGGACACCATTCTCATCGGCGGCGCGATGGCTTACACTTTCAAGCTGGCGCACGGGGTTAAAACCGGCAAATCGCTCATTGAACCGGACCACAAAGGCACGGCGCTTGCGGCGGAAGAAAAGGCGAAGCAGCTCAAGGTGAATTTTCAGTTGCCGGCGGACACGATCATCGCGACGCCGGTGGACACGGGCAAGCTGAACAAAAAAGGCAAGCCGGTGTATGACCTCACCAACCTCCGCACCGTGAGCGGTGATATTCCTGACGATGCGGAAGGTTTCAGCATCGGCGCGGCGACGGCCGCCAATTACGCCAAGATCATTCAGGGCGCGAAAACAATCTTGTGGAACGGCCCGATGGGGATGTTCGAGGATGCGCGTTTTGCCGCCGGCACCAATGTCGTGGCGCAAGCCGTGGTGGACGCCACGCAAAAGAACGGCGCGAAGAGCATCATCGGCGGCGGCGACAGCGTGAAGGCGTTGAACAAGGCCGGGCTCGGCGACCAGGTGACGTTCATGAGCACCGGTGGCGGGGCGAGCCTGGAATTTTTGGAAGGCGCAGTGTTGCCCGGCGTGGCCGCGTTGAGCGAGAAATGATTTAACCGCAAGGCCGCCAAGAGTATTTGACCTTTGTGCGCCTGGTGTCCTGACGGTTTTTTAAATATGAATAAAGAACGTAAATTAATCATTGCGGGCAACTGGAAGATGAACAAGACCGTCGCCGAGGCGCTGGCCTTGGTGGACGATTTGACGCGCGACCTGGCGTCGGTGAAGGAACTGGACATCGTGGTTTGTCCGCCGTTCACGGCGTTGGAATCGGTGTCAAAAGCCATTCTGGGATCCAAGAACATCAAGCTTGGCGCGCAGAACATGAGCGAAAATAATTTTGGCGCGTTCACGGGCGAAATCTGCGCGGGCATGTTGAAGGAATTCTCCGTGCGCTACGTCATTCTCGGCCACAGCGAACGCCGCCAGTTCCAAAAAGAATCTGATGCGCTCGTCGCCAAAAAAGCATTGGCGGCGCACGCGGCGAGTTTGAAGCCCATTGTGTGTGTCGGCGAAACTTTGGCGGAACGGGAAGGCAATCTGACCGAAAAAGTTTTGGAAACACAGGTGCGCGGCAGTCTCGCGGGCTTGACCAAAGAGCAGGCCGTGGAAACCATCATCGCTTACGAGCCGGTCTGGGCGATCGGCACGGGTAAAACGGCGACGACGCAGCAGGCGCAGGACGCGCACGCGTTCATTCGCGCGTTGCTGGCGAAAATTTTTGACCAGCCGACGGCGAAAAAAGTCCGCATCCAATACGGCGGCAGCGTCAAGCCGGCAAACGCAAAAGAACTGATGAGCCAGCCGGACGTGGACGGCGCGCTCGTGGGCGGCGCGTCGCTGGAAGCAAGAAGTTTTGCTGACATCATCAAAAATTCCATTTAACCTTTGATCATTATGAGTTTTATCGCTGGAGTCCTGACCTTTGTTTTGTTGCTCAACTCGCTGTTGTTGATCCTGCTGGTGCTGGTGCAATTGCCGAAAAAAGACGCGGGTGCCGGCCTGGCGTTCGGCGGCGGCGCGGCGGATGCTCTGTTCGGCGCCGGTTCGGGCAATGCGCTGACGAAAATCACCAAATGGGGCACGGTGGCTTTTGTCGTGATCGCGCTGTTGCTGGGATATTTGCAGGACAACTTGCATCGCGGTGATGCCGGGTCGGCTGATTTCTTGAAAAGTGTCGGCCAGAAAGAAATGCAAACCCCGGCGCCGTCACAGCCGGCTCCGGAACCGTCGCCGGCACCGGCCAAAAATCAGTTCTCCACGATCCCGATTCTGACCACGAACGGGGCGGCAGCCACCACCCCGGCGAAGTAAAAATGTTTTTTCCCGGATGCGCCCGCCGAATTTTTTCGCGGGCGCATCTTGTTTTTTTGCTGGCAACCGGCGCGTTGATTTTCGGCTGTTCGCGGCCCGAACCGCCGGCTGACCTTACCATCATCAACGGTGCCGAGCCGGAATCTCTGGATCCCGCAATTATTGTCGCGCAAGTGGACATGCGCGTGGTGCAGGGGATGTTTGAAGGTTTGACTCGCCTCGACGAGAGGGCGCACGCCGTTCCCGGCTTGGCGGAAAAATGGGAGATTTCCCCCGACGGAAAAATTTACACGTTTCATCTCCGCACGAATCTCGTTTGGTCCACCGGTGAACCGATCACAGCGGATGACGTGGTTTATTCCTGGATCCGCGCGCTTGATCCAAAGACCGCTTCAAATTACGCCGGGCAATTGTATTACATCAAAAACGCGGAAAATTTTAACACCGGCAAAATCAAAGACCCGTCGCTCGTGGGAGTGAAGGCGTTGAATAGACTGACCGTGCGCGTGGAACTCAATTCGCCGACGGCGTTTTTTCTCGACCTCTGTGCGTTTCCGACGCTTTACGTTGTGCCGCGACAGGCGATTGAAAAATATGGCGATCATTGGCTCACGCACAAGCCGTTGCCGGTTTCCGGTGCGTATGAGCTGGATTCATGGCGGCTCAACGACAAAATCCGGCTCGTGAAAAATCCGCGTTATTGGGACGCGGCGAACACACAATCGGCGATCATCGACTTGTTGCCCATTGAAACCCCCAGCACCGCCCTGAACCTTTATGAACGCGGGCAAGTGGACATCGTTTGGGACAAGGGCCTCATTCCCGCCGAACTGCTGGACGTGTTGCTTCAGCGTCCCGATTTTCATTCATTCAATTATCTCGGCACTTATTTTATCCGTTTTAATACCACGCGCAAACCGTTTGACGATCCGCGCGTGCGGCAGGCGCTCGCGCTGGCCGTGGACAAGGAACGCATCGTGAAAAAGATCACCAAGGGCGGCGAAGTCGTCACGTCGGATCTGGTTCCCGCCGGCACGCAAAATTACACATCACCCGCAGGCCTCGGTTACAATATCGAACTCGCGCGCAAGCTGCTGGCCGAAGCCGGTTATCCCGGCGGCAAAGGCTTTCCGCATTTTGAATACCTCTTCAACGCGGCTGCCAGCGGAGATAAAATCCATGAAAGCATCGCCATCGAATTACAGCAGATGTGGCGCGACGCGCTCGGCATCCAGATGGATTTGCGCCAGGTCGAGACGCAGGTTTTCTGGGGCGTGCAATCGCGGATGGATTATGACCTGTCGCGCTCAAGCTGGATCGGCGATTACAACGACGCGAACACGTTTCTCGGTATGTTCGTGACCGGCGACGGGAATAACGAAACGGGCTGGAGCAATGCGCGGTATGACGAACTCGTCCATACCGCGAATGAAACCGTCGATGCGCAAAAGCGCGAAAAACTCTTTCAAGATGCGGAAAGCATCCTCGTGCACGACGAAGTTCCCATCATTCCACTTTACATTTATGTCGGTGTAAATTATTTCGACACCAACAAGGTTGCCGGGGTCACGCAGAACGTACTGGATGATCATCCGCTGCGGAGCATCCGCAAGATTGGTCGGGGGACGAACGTCGAAAGTCGAGAGTCGGAGAATGCTGCGCCACAAACGCCTGGTCAAGGGAAGGAATAACGATGCGAACACGGTTTAGATTTGAAAAGCTGGAGGTATGGCAGGATGCCAGAAAAATCAACCGTCTCATTTATCGGTTGACGCAGAATTTTCCGCGCCGCGAATTATTCGCCATGACTTCACAATTGCGCCGCGCTTCAATTTCAATTTCTGCGAACATCGCTGAAGGTTGCGGTCGCAATTCAGACAAAGACTTTGCTCATTTCCTCGAACAATCTTATGGTTCAATCATGGAAGTCGCAGCGATTTTTTATCTGGCGCTTGACGAAGGTTGCGCCAAGGGAAATGAACTGGAACCTTTCTTTGATGAGCTCGAAGGGCTGGCAAAACGGGTCGCTGCGTTAAATCGCTCGCTGGCGGTGACAACTTCCAAAACCCCATTTGCCCGGCGGGCGCCAGCTTAAGCACTCGACCCCCGACTTTCGGCTTTCGCCCGACCTATGTATTTTTTAAGACGCATTGCTTTCGCCGTTCCGCTGCTGCTGGTCATCAGTGCGCTGGCGTTCGTGCTCGTGCATCTTGCCCCCGGCGGCCCGTTCGACAGCGAACGCAAGCCGGCTTCGCCCGAAATCGAACGGAATATCAAGGCTAAATACCATCTCGATGAACCGGTCTGGAAACAATACGGACGCTACCTTGGCGACCTGCTGCACGGCGATTTTGGCGTGTCGTTGAAATATCGCAACCATACCGTCAACGACATCATCGCGCAGGGATTGCCTGTTTCCATGCTGCTCGGCGGGCTGGCTTTTTGTTTTGCGCTGGCCATCGGTTTGCCCATTGGTTTTTTTACCGCCGTTCAGCGCGGCACCTGGATCGACCATGCCGGCAGTTTTCTGGCCATTCTTACCGTTTGCATTCCCAGTTTCGTGGTTGCGCCGGTTTTGATTTTGATTTTTGCGATGAAATTAAATTGGTTTCCCGTCGCGCTTTGGGGATCGCCCTGGCACATGGTTTTGCCAAGTGTCGCGCTGGGCTTGTTTTTTGTCGGCAAAGTCGCGCGCATCATGCGTGAAGGCATGCTGAGCGCGGCCCAATCGGAATTCGTCACCGCTGCGCGCGCCAAAGGCCTGGGCGAAACGACTTTGATGCTCAAGCATGCGTTCCGCATCGCGTTGCTGCCGGTCGTTTCTTATTCCGGCCCGATGCTGGCGGATTTATTGACCGGTTCGTTCATTGTCGAAAACATTTTTCAGATTCCCGGCATCGGCGTGTTTCTGGTGAACAGCTCGCTCAATCGCGATTACACCGTCGTGGTCGGTTTATCGCTGCTCTATGCGATCCTGCTGATCGGCCTGAATCTGGCGGTGGATTTCGCCTACACTTTGCTCGACCCGCGCGTGAAATATGAATGACTCGAAAGTTGATGGTTCAGAGTTGAGGGTTGAGAGTAAAACCGAAGCGGTAACTTCGGACGCTCAACCCTCAACTAAAAACTCTCAACTCCACCTCTCACCCGGCCAGCGTGCGTGGCACCGCTTCCAAAAAAATCGCGCCGCAAATTGGAGCGCGTGGTTTCTGGTGTTTTTGCTGGTGATCATCATCGCGTGGCCGCTGGCGCTGAAAATTTCCGGCGGCAATTTTGCCAAAACTTATGATCCCGACCAGCTTTCCGATGCCCAATTCGCGCCGCCCGGCGCGCAACACTGGTTTGGCACGGATATGCACGGCCGCGACGTTCTTTCACGGACCCTTTATGGCGCGCAGATCTCGCTGCTCGTCGGCGTCGTCGGCGCGGGCGTGAGTTTGATCATCGGGGTTTTGTGGGGTGCAGTGGCCGGCTACGTTGGCGGGCGTGTGGACAGCGCGCTGATGCGGATTGTGGACATTTTGTATTCATTGCCTTCCATCATTTTTGTCATCGTCCTCATCACCACGCTGGGTGAAATTTTGAAACAGTCCCATCTGTTCCGGCAATCGCCCGCGCTGGCCGGCGCGTCACGTGTAGTTTTGCTGTTCGTCGGCCTGGGCTCGATTTCGTGGCTCACCATGGCGCGCATCGTGCGCGGGCAGGTTTTATCGCTGCGGTCCCGCGCCTTCGTGGAAGCCAGCCGCACGCTCGGTGCCGGCACGCCGCGAATTTTATTCTACCACATCATCCCAAACATTTTTGGCGTCGCCATCACCTACGTCGCGCTGACGGTGCCATCCATCATCCTTTACGAATCTTTTTTGAGCTTTCTCGGCCTCGGCGTGCAAGCGCCGATGGCCAGTTGGGGAACCCTGATCAGCGATGGTGTCGGGCAAATCAATCCCATTCGCATTTACTGGTGGATGATCATCTTTCCCGGCGGCGTACTGGTGACAACCTTGCTCGCACTGAATTTTCTCGGCGACGGCCTGCGCGATGCGTGGGATGTCAAAGGCAAATGATGCCGGCCGGGGGACGCAGCCTGCTGAAACCCGCCGCCGATGCGAACAACGGCGGCGCAAGATTTTCAATACTTGATGGCCACATAATTTCGCATCGGAATCCACCGCGGCATCGGTAAATTTGATGGACAAGCTTCAGCCAATAGCATCCGGTTGGATGCGGCCAGCATTTGTTGGGGGCTCATTTGCAACCCTGGCCGTGGATTAAGACTAAGCCTCAATAATTGGAGTGCTGCCGGATGCGGGGGCAACTTGACGCCACGAAACCGGTTCGCATCATAGATCGAAGGCCCGAGAACCATCGCGTTCAGCTCTTTCACGAGGAGAGGTTCAAGGGCTTTCTCATCCATGCCCGATTCTGGAAAACCGGCGATCGTCAGCCGGTCGCTTTCTGAAAACCGGCTCATCAGGAAGGCCGAAACCGGGTCGGAGTGCGTCTTTAGTTTGGCGATGAAAGACGTCAGGCTGGTTATCTCGCCCGCTGAGAATATCAGGATCGAGTCAGATGGATTATTTGTCTCCTGAACAAACCGTCCATAATAAACCGCTTTCCGGCCTTCATATTTGAACAGATACGAATGATCCGTGGTGAAATTTGGGCTGCGCCCGAATTCGGCGGGGACGGAGCGGTTTTTTTCAATCTTCTCAATGGTGGCTTCAAAGTCGGGATAGGTGGTGCCCGGTGCGGCATAACCGTGTTTCATCAAACCGCTCTTGACGGTGTCATACCCGGTAACCGCGAACGAAGCAATCCCCCACATGATCAGGCCGGAATCCCCGTATTCTTCGTCGGGGGAACCGCACCCGGCCAAAAAACTGCCGAGCAGAACCAGAAAAACGGCGCGTGTTTTCATGGGGGCAACCTGGCATCAATCCCCGGCCGACGTTAATTGATAATTTTTAATGCGACAATGATAATCTCAATGCTCCAAGTCCTGAATCCGCCATTGCAACCACGGTGAGCAATGTTTCGGCGTCGCTTTGTTACGCAATGGCCAGCAGGCCTTGAAATCGTTTTCCAATCTCCGAAGTTCGCGGATTCCCCGTTGCGCCATTTTTTTTGCCGCCGGGATTTTGCCCGCCGCAACGGCTTGCTGCCACAGCATGAAATGACACGATTCCGCCGCCATGCGCGCGGCCAAATCCAGTTCGCGCGCCAGAATTTTTCCCGGATCTGATCCGGGCTTTGCGCGCGCCAGAATTTTCCGTTGCCGCTCAATTTCCTTCAAGGCGGCTTGAATTTTTTTTGCCGGGATTTTGGCGGACCATTTCAATCCATTCCGGCAAAATAATTCCCGCGTTCCCGGTTTTGGCGCGGCGATTACCGTTCCCAACGGTGTCTCGTTCAAGGCTTGCACCCCAAGCTTTTGATGCGCCAAACCCAGCTGGCAGGCGGCGCTGGCAACCTGGCCGGTTGCGTCTTCAAAAATATCGCGGCTCAAAACGGGGACGAGTTTTGATTCGTCAAAATTGTTTGCATTCCACGCCAGCGCGGCGCCGGCGAGAAACAACGGCCAGCTCACGGCCAGCGGTTGCGGATGGCCGCCATCGCCCCAATCCGTGTTGAGCAGACCCAGCGCGCCGGACTTTTTTCCGGCCTGCGCCGCCGCGCGCAGGTTTGCCAGCGCGTTATCATGTTTGCCGATCATCGTTTGCCAGGTCGAAGTGCCGGGGCAGACGTAAAATGGGATTTTGGCCCGGGCAAACTGCGCGGCTTCCCGGGCAAACGGATGATCCGCCGCGTAACCCCAATTCAGCGCGATGGTATTTTTGGGCAGGGCGCGGATGAGCGCGGGATATTTCAGGATGATGTCGCCCCAAAACATCATTTTTTTACCGCGCGCGGAAACTTCGCGCCGGATCTTTTTCAGGAAGTCGAGATAGACCGCGCCCTGGCCCTTCGCCGCGCAAAGTTTTTTGCTGCGGCCTTTGCCCAGATCCCAGGTTTCATCGCCGCCGATGTTGAAAAACTTGCTGGAAAAATTCGGCAGCAATTCATCGTAAAGGCCGCGTAAAAAGGGCAGGGTGCCGGGATGGTTCGGCGCGAGCGTGGTCGGGCGGCGGACAAATTCACGGCTCGCGTCTTCGTAAGGCGCGGCGATCTCCGCGAGTTTTTTCAATTTGGGCGCGGCGAGAAAATAACGCAGGTGGCCGAAGGAATTCTGATTTGGCACCAGGTCGATGCCGAGATCGCGGCAGCGTGCGTCAAGCTGGCGGATCTCTTTGCCGGTCAGCGCGCCCCAGCTCTGCCAGACGGATCTGTATTTGCGATAGGCAAACGTGTGTTCGGTGTAAAGTTGCAGTTCGTTGACCTTGAAATCGGCGAGGCGCTCGATGAGCTCAAGCAAGGTCTCCAATTTGGGAACGCGGCCGCGCGAAATATCCAGCATCACTCCGCGCCGCGCAAAATCCGGCCAGTCGCGGATCTTCAGAAACGGCAAGCGGCGCTCATATTGCCGCAACAATTGCCGCAATGTCGCCGTCGCCGCGCGCAAGCCGCCGGTTTCGCGGAATTCAATTTTTACGCCGTTGCGGTCGATCGTCAGTGCGTAACCTTCAGGCTGCGCGGGCGCCGTTTGCGTGCGGATGACCTTGATGGCCGCGAGCGGTCGTTGCTTCGGCAAAAGAAAAATTCCAGCGCGCAATTGTAACGAACGCGGAGCGGGCAACAGATCGGGACGTTTCGACATCGGCCTTTAGTTAGCCACAGATTGAAAATGGATTAAACACGGAAATTCAGATCCTACAAATGGTGTGCAAAATATGTAAGTTTCCCCAAACATCCCATCACCAACAATTGCTTGTTTTGCCATCAAACGCTGATACGTTTTCGCAGTTAATTTTTCCCGATGCACTTTTTGTTCCACACACGCTGTTGCCGGCCACTTCTGCTGGTTGGGGCCGGTTTTTTTGCAAACATTTTCTCCATTCACCCGTTTTAATCCGGCCATATCACGCGCCATGAAAAATCTCTTGCTGCCAGTTTTAACCGCCTTGCTGGTTCTCGCCGGGTTGGACACACGGGCCGGCGGCCCGCCGCCAAACTTTGCCCTTTATGTCGCCAATAGTGGCAACAACACGGTTTCCGTCATTGCTTCCAACGGCGTGGTCTCGACCTTTGTCGCGAATACTAACGGGTTGAGCTATCCTTACGGATTGGCGTTTGACAGTGCCGGCAATCTCTGCGTCGCCAATTATTCCAGCGACACGATTTCGGAAGTCACGCCGGCTGGCGCGGCCTCGACCTTTGTCGTCGGCGCCAGCGGGTTGACCACGCCCGAAGGCCTGGCGTTTGACCGTGCTGGCAACCTTTACATCGCCGACAATAACAAAAACTCGATCTTGGAAGTCACACCGGCTGGCGTGGTTTCGACTTTTGTCGCCAGCACCAGCGGGCTGGACGCACCGGAAGGACTGGTGTTTGACAGTGCCAGCAATCTCTACGTTGCCAACTATTCCAGCGACACGATCTCGGAAGTGACGCCCGGCGGTGTGGTCTCGACTTTGGTCGGGAACACCAACGGACTGGACGGGCCTAATGGAATGGCCTTTGACAGCTCCAGCAACCTTTACATTTCTAACTACGGGAATAATACGGTTTTGAAAGTGACGCCCGGCGGCGTGATTTCGACGTTTGTCAGCAACACCAATGGATTGAACCATCCCATTGGATTGATCTTCGATGCCTTCGGCAACCTTTATGTGGCCAATGCGGGGAACGACGAAATCTTTGAAGTGACGCCCGGTGGTGCGGTCTCGACTTTCGCGACCGGTTTGAACACGCCGGGTTTTATGGCGATTGGTCCGCCGGTGGCGACGAAACTGCAAATCCTGCTGCCGGGCGAGACCGCCGCGCCGGGCACGACCACGGGCAAGACGGGGACGCCTGCGGCGCAAACAGCCGGAACCGTCTTTACGGTCACGGTCAACGCGGTGGATGCAAACTGGAATGTGATCACCAACGCCACGCCGACGGTGGCGCTGACTTCGAGCGACGCGGCGGCGACCTTGCCCGCCGATGCGATGCTGACCAACGGAGCGGGAAGCTTCAGTGTGACTTTGAACACGGCGGGCAGCCAGACGGTGACAGCGACGGACACGGCGACTTCCTTGATCACGGGAACGTCCGGGACGGTTACGGTGACCGTGTTGCCGGCTTTGGCGGCGACGTTGGCGGCGACGGAAGTGACGGTCGGCACGGCGCAATTGAACGGAATGGTGACGCCGGGCGGTGGCGCGACGTGGTGGTTTGAATGGGGCGCAGTAAGAAGTGCCAGCAGCGCGACGAATTATCCGAACACGACGGCGGCGCAAAATGTGGCGGCGGGCATGGGCGTGGTGTATGTGACGAATGGTATTTCCGGATTAACGCTTGGCGTGCCATATCATTATCAACTGGTGGCGAGCAACAGCGTGGGCGTGGTATATGGCGGGGAACAACGCTTCGGTCCCGGCTTCGTGACTGCATGGGGATTCGATGGTCAGGATCAGACCAATGTGCCGGCGGATTTGATCAATGTAGTGGCGGTGGCGGCGGGTGGCTATCACAGCCTGGCATTGCAGAGCGATGGCAATGTGGTGGCGTGGGGTGCGGGAAAAACCTATGACCCAAATGATTTTGTTGATTTTAACCAGTCCATCGTGCCGACAGGTTTGAGCAACGTGGTGGCGGTGGCGGCGGGTGGCTATCACAGCCTGACATTGCAGGGCGGCGGGACGGTGGTGGCGTGGGGCGCGGGAACGAATGATGATGCTTATAGCAATACGAATGATTATGTCGACTATGGCCAGTCCATCGTGCCGGCTGGTTTGAGCAACGTGGTGGCGCTAGCGGCGGGTAGTTATCACAGCCTGGCCTTGCAGAGCGGTGGAACGGTGGTGGCGTGGGGCGCAGGAACGAATGATGATGCTTACAGCAATACGAATGATGATGTTGACTATGGCCAGTCCCTCGTGCCGACGGGTTTGAGTAATGTGGTGGCGGTGGCGGCGGGTGGTTATCACAGTCTGGCATTGCTGAATAACGGGAGTGTGGTGGCGTGGGGCGCGGGAGAAACCAATGATCCAAGTGATTATATTGACTATGGTCAGTCCATTGTGCCGGCGGGCTTAAGCAACGTGGTGGCAGTGGCGGCGAATGGGTTTTACAGTCTGGTATTGTTGAGCAACGGGAGTGTAGTGGCATGGGGAGACGACACTTATGGCCAGACGGATGTGCCAGCGGGTTTGAGTAATGTGGTGGCGGTGGCCGCAGGTGAATATCACAGCCTGGCGTTGCTGAATAACGGGAGTGTGGTCGCGTGGGGATTCGATGGTGAGGGGCAGACGAATGTGCCTGTGAATGTGAGCAACGCGGTGGCGGTAGCGGCGGGTGGTCTTCAAAGTCTGGCGTTGACTGCACCAGTCTCAGTCTACACGACGACCACGCTGACTTCATCGGTCAACCCCTCGATCTTCGGCCAGCCGGTGGTATTCACGGCCATGGTGAGCTCTGCACCGTCCGGCGGCACGATGGTATTTTATGATGGCGCGATGGCTTTTGCCACGAACACGGTGAACAGCGGCACGACGAGCGTGACGAATGCGAGTCTGGCCGTGGGCACAAATTCCATCACGGCGGTTTATTCGGGTGGCGGCATTTATCTTGGCAGCACGGCTTCTGCCACGAACCAGGTGGTCACCCAGGCGGCGACGACCAACATGTTGGTTTCAAGTGTCAATCCTGCGGTGGCCGGCCAGGCCGTGGTCTTCACGGCGACGGTCAGCGCGCTGGCTCCAGGCGCGGGTTTGCCGGCGGGTGCGATGTCATTTTTTGATGGCACAAATGATCTCGGCACAAACCTGCTGGTCAACGGCACGGCGAGTTTGACGAATGTCACCTTGCTGGCGGGAACCAATCCCATCACGGCGATCTATTCGGGCGATGGGAATTTCACCGGCAGCACGTCACTTGTAGTGACGCAGACGATTAATGCGGGCGCGGCGACGCACTTTGCGGTGAGTCTGCAAGGCGCGGCGACGGCGGGTAACGCCATCAGTGGGACGGTGACGGCGCTGGACCAGTTCAGCAACACGGTGACTAGTTACACCGGCACGGTGCACTTCACGAGTAGCGACGGAGCGGCGGTGCTGCCGGGCAATTCGACGCTGACCAATGGGACGGGGACGTTCAACTTTACCTTTGAGACGGCAGGTGGCCAGACGGTGACGGCGATGGACACGGTGAATTCTTCGATCACGGGAACGTCCGCGACCGTGACGGTTAATGCGGCGGTGACGACGCACTTTACGGTGAGCCTGCCAAATTCGACGACGGCGGGCGCGGCCATCAGCGGAACGGTGACGGCACTGGACCGGTTTGGCAATACGGTGACCACCTACAGAGGCACGGTGCAGTTCACGAGCAGCGATTCCGGGACGGACGTGTCGCTGCCCGCCAGCTATGGGTTCACCTTGTCGGATCATGGCGTACACACGTTCACCTCTGCCTTTACGCTGGTAACGGCGGGCTATCGGACGGTGACGGCGACGGGAACGGCTGGTACTACTGTCGAAACGCCGGGCAACCAGATATTGCCGGCCTTGCCGGCCCAGATCACCGGATTCGCGACCGTGACAGTCAATGCGGGCGCGGCGACGCATTTTACGGTGAGCTTGCCAGCCTCGGCAACGGCAGGCGTGGCCTTCAACGGAACCGTGACGGCATTCGATCAATTTGGCAACGTGGCGACCAATTACGCGGGTACGGTGCAGTTCGGCAGCAGCGACTTGACGGCGGTCTTGCCCGCCAACGCGACACTGACCAATGGAGCGGGAACATTCAGCTTTACCTTTGAAACGGCAGGTGGCCAGACGGTGACGGCGACGGATACAGTGAATTCTTCAATCACTGGAACGTCCGGGAGCGTGACGGTGATTGTCGTCCCGGCCCTGACGGCGACGCTGACGGCGACGGAGGTGATGGGCGGCACGGCACAATTGAACGGGATGGTGACGCCGGGAAGCAGGGCGGCGTGGTGGTTTGAGTGGGGCGCGGTGACGAACGCCAGCGGCGCGACGAATTATCCGAACACGACGGCGGCGCAAAATATATCTGCGGACTTTGGCGTGGTGTATGTGACGAATGGGATTTCCGGATTAACGGCAGGCGTGGAATATCATTGCCAACTGGTGGCGAGCAACAGCGCGGGTGTGGTGTATGGCGGAGAACAACGCTTTGGTCTTGGCCTCGTGACGGCATGGGGTGACGATGCCAATGGCCAGACGAATGTGCCGGCAAGCGCAAGCAAAGAGGTGGCGGTGGCGGCGGGCGCTTATAACAGCATGGCATTGCAGAACGACGGGAATGTGATCGCGTGGGGCGCGGGAGAAACCAATGATCCACTGGATGGTATTGACTATGGCCAGTCCCTCGTGCCGCCGGGCTTGAGCAATGTGGTGGCGGTGGCGGGAGGTCGTGCTTACAGCTTGGCGTTGCAGAGTGACGGGAATGTAGTTGCGTGGGGCTACGACGCCGATGGCGAAGCCGATGTGCCGCCGGGCTTGAGCAATGTGGTGGCAATGGCGGCAGGCGGTTTTCACATCCTGGCGTTGCAGAGCGACGGGAATGTGGTCGCGTGGGGAAATGACAGCTACGGCCAGACGAATGTGCCGGTGAACTTGAGTAACGTAGTCGTGGCGGTGGCGGCGGGTGAAAATCATAGTCTGGCCTTGCAGAATGGTGGGACAGTGGTCGCGTGGGGCGCGGGAGAAACCAATAATCCGAATGATGGCGTTGACTTTGGCCAGTCCGTCGTGCCGGCGGGCTTGAGCAACGTGGTAGCGGTCGCGGCGGGCGCCTTTCACAGTCTGGCGTTGCTGAGCAATGGGACGGTGGTGGCATGGGGATACGACGCCGACGGCCAGACAGATGTGCCCGCAGGCTTGAGTAACGTCGTGGCGGTGGCGGCGGGTGACAATCACAGTCTCGCGTTGCAGCGCAACGGAAGTGTGGTCGTGTGGGGAAACGACACCGATGGCCAGACAAATGTGCCGACAGGTTTGAGCAATGTGGTGGCGGTGTCGGCGGGGGCGTATCACAATCTTGCTTTAACCGCGACGGTCAGCACGACGACTACGCTGGCTTCATTGGTCAACCCGTCGGTTTTTGGCCAGCCGGTCGTGTTCACAGTCACGGTGAGTCCCGCGCCTTCCGGTGGCACGATGGTTTTTTATGAAGGCGCAACGGCTTTCAGCACGAACACACTGAATAGCCAGGGCACAGTGAGCGTGACCAATTCATTTTTGGCGGTGGGCGCAAATGCTATAACGGCGGTTTATTCGGGTAGCGCGGGCGGTATCAGTTATGGCGGCAGCACGTCGCTGGTGGTGACGCAAACGGTTAATAAGGCTGCGTCGGCGAGCGTGGTAACCTCAACCATCAACCCGACGGTCTTTGACCAGCCGACTATTTTTACCGCGACGGTCAGCGCGAGGTCTCCGGGTGCAGGCGTGCCGACGGGCACGGTGAGTTTCTATGACGGCACGCCAGGGCTCATGGCGGATTTGATCGGGACAAACACATTGGTCAACGGCGTAGCGACCTTGACGTATTCCAATATGGCCGCGGGCAATCATAACATTGCGGTGTTGTATGCGGGCGATGGGAATTTCTTTGACGGCGAGTCCCCGACCATCATCCAGGTGGTTAACCCGATCAGCACGACGAACACGGTGGTTTCAGCCGTCAATCCGACCGTGTTCGGCCAGTCGGCGGTTTTCACCGCAACCATCAGACCGATTGCTCCGGGTGTGGTCACACCGACCGGCGAAGTGACATTCTACAATGGCGCGACGAGTCTCGGCTCGGAGACATTGGCCGGAGGCATGGCGACCCTGACGAATGCCACCCTGTCGGTGGGAAGCAATGTCATCAGGGCAGTGTATGCGCCAATCATTGCCCCGAACACAAATTTCAAAGGCAGCACTAATAGCGTGACGCAGACCGTCAACAAGGCAGGCACGACGAATGCAATTATTTCCGCCATCAATTCAACAGTGTTCGGGCAACCGGCAGTCTTCACGGTGACAGTTGGCGCGGCAGCTCCGGGTGCAGGCCTGCCAACCGGCACGGTGACATTCTACAATGACAGCACGAACAGTTTTGCAACTAACACATTGGTGAACGGCGTGACGAGTGTGACCAATGCCAGTCTGGCTGTGGGAACCAATGCCATCACGACAGTCTATTCAGGCGATGGAAATTTCAACAGCAGCACGTCTGCTGCGAATCAAGTGGTGAACCAGGCAGCGACGACGAACGCGATTGTTTCCGCCATCAATCCGACGGTATTCGGGCAGCCGGCCATTTTCAACGCGACGGTTAGTGCGGTGGCACCGGGCGCAGGCGTGCCGACCGGCACGATGGCATTTTTCAATGGCACGACCTTGCTGGGGACGGAGACATTGACGAATGGTGTAACGGCATTGTCGGATGCAAGTTTGGCCGTGGGTACAAATCCCATCACGGCGATTTATTCCGGTGATGAGAATTTCCTCGGCAGCACGAACAGTCTGATGCAGACGGTCAGCCAAGCTGGCACGACGAACGGGATTATTTCCGCCATCAATCCGACGGTGTTCGGCCAACCGGCAGCTTTCACGGTGACAGTCGGGGTGGCGGCTCCGGGCGCAGGTTTGCCGACGGGAACGGTGACGTTTTTCAACGGTACAAATAATTTTGGCACGAGCATCTTGGTCAACGGCGTGACGAGCGTGACGAACGCGAGTTTGGTCGTGGGCACCAATCCCATCACGGCGGTTTATTCGGGCAGTGGTATTTATCTTGGCAGCACGTCGCCGGTGGTGACGCAGACGGTCGATCGGGCGAACGCGCTGGTGGTGTCGTTCGTGACCATCGCGCCGGTCTTTGGCCAGCCTGTGGCGTTTACAACGCATGTCAGCGCGGTGGCTCCAGGCGCAGGCAGGCCGACGGGAACGATTGTTTTCTTCAATGGCACAAACAGTTTCGGCACGAACATATTGAACAGCAACGACGTGACGAGTGTGACCAATGCGAGCCTAGCCGTGGGCACCAATCCCATCACGGTGGTTTATTCGGGCGATGGGAATTTCCTCGGCGTCACGGCTTTGACGAATGTGGTGGTCGCCAAAGACACGACGACGAATACGCTAACTTCATCCATCAACCCGACGGTGTTTGACCAGCCGGCCGTTTTTACCGCGACGATCAAAGCTAAGGCTCCGGGTGCAGGCGTGCCGACGGGCACGGTGAGTTTCTATAATGGCACAACATTGGAGATGGGGGATCGGATCGGAACGAACATGCTGAACAATGGCGTGGCAACTTTGACGTATTCCAACCTGCCCGTAGGCACTCACAGCATCAGGGTGTTGTATGCGGGCGATGGGAATTTCACTAATGGCGATTCGCTGACCATCGTCACCCAAGCAGTCAACCCGATCAGCACGACGAACACGGTGGTTTCAACCGTCAATCCGACTGTGTTCGGCCAGTCGGCGGTTTTCACTGCAACCATCAGACCGATTGCTCCGGGTGTGGTCACACCGACCGGCGAAGTGACATTCTACAATGGCGCGACGAGTCTCGGCTCGGAGACATTGGCCGGAGGCATGGCGACCCTGACGAATGCCACCCTGTCGGTGGGAAGCAATGTCATCAGGGCAGTGTATGCGCCAATCATTGCCCCGAACAC
>Ga0206798_1073_pt1 | contig 21487 bp, 14 predicted proteins | sample Alteio_BWOrgCont_66_FD_152893 | JGI IMG/M metagenome (GOLD analysis project Ga0206798, IMG submission 152893) | Enriched cells from forest soil in Barre Woods Harvard Forest LTER site, Petersham, Massachusetts, United States -... | ecosystem: Environmental > Terrestrial > Soil > Temperate forest >...
GAAATACAGGAGCGACTGGACCAATTGGTACGACCGGAAATACCGGTGCAACTGGACCAACTGGCCCTATTGGAAATACCGGTGCAACTGGACCGACTGGCCCCATTGGAAATACCGGAGTCACTGGATCAATTGGTGCGACCGGAAGTACAGGAGCTACTGGACCAACTGGTCCTATTGGTAATATAGGAGCGACTGGACCTATTGGTAATACCGGCGCGACAGGATCAACTGGTTCTACTGGAAATACAGGAGCTACTGGACCAACTGGCCCTATTGGTACTACAGGAGCAACTGGACCTATTGGTAATACCGGTGCAAATGGACCAACTGGCCCTATCGGAAATACCGGTGCTACTGGACCAACCGGACCTATTGGAAATACCGGTGCTACTGGATCTACTGGCCCTATTGGAAATACCGGTGCTACTGGACCAATTGGTGCAACTGGAAATACCGGCACGACTGGACCAACCGGACCCATTGGAAATACAGGAGCTACTGGACCTATTGGAAATACAGGAGCGACTGGACCAATTGGTGCGACTGGAAGTACAGGAGCGACTGGATCAATCGGTCCTATAGGAAATACAGGAGCTCCTGTATTTCCTATAGGGCCAGTTGATCCAGTTGCTCCTGTATTTCCTATAGGGCCAGTTGGTCCAGTAGCTCCTGTATTTCCTATAGGGCCAGTTGATCCAGTTGCTCCTGTATTTCCTATAGGGCCAATTGATCCAGTTGCTCCTGTATTTCCTATAGGGCCAGCTGGTCCTGTAGCTCCTGTGTTTCCAATAGGGCCAGTTGGTCCAGTCGCTCCTGTATTTCCTATAGGGCCAGTTGCTCCAGTCGCGCCAGTATTTCCAATAGGACCAATTGATCCAGTTGCGCCAGTATTTCCAGTCGGACCTATCGGTCCAGTAGCTCCGGTATTTCCAGTCGCACCAACTGGTCCAGTAGCTCCTGTATTTCCGGTCGCACCAACTGGTCCAGTAGCTCCTGTATTTCCAATAGGTCCAGTTGCGCCAGTATTTCCAATAGGCCCAATTGATCCAGTAGCTCCTGTATTTCCGGTCGCACCAACTGGTCCAGTTGCGCCAGTGTTTCCACTAGGACCAGTTGGTCCAGTAGCTCCTGTATTTCCAATAGGTCCAGTAGCTCCGGTATTTCCAATAGGGCCGGTTGGTCCAGTTGCTCCGGTATTTCCAATAGGGCCGATTGGTCCAGTTGCTCCGGTATTTCCAATAGGGCCGATTGGTCCAGTTGCTCCTGTATTTCCGGTTGCGCCAACCGGTCCAGTCGCGCCGGTATTTCCAGTCGCGCCAATTGGTCCAGTCGCACCAATTGGTCCAGTCGATCCTGTATTTCCAATAGGGCCAGTTTCGCCGGTATTTCCAGTCGCACCTATCGGTCCAGTAGCTCCTGTACTTCCGGTCGCACCAACTGGTCCAGTCGCTCCTGTATTTCCAATAGGGCCAATTGATCCTGTAGCACCGGTATTTCCAATAGGGCCAGTTGATCCAGTAGCACCGGTATTTCCGGTTGCACCAACTGGTCCAGTCGCACCGGTATTTCCAATAGGGCCAGTTGATCCAGTTGCGCCGGTGTTTCCAATTGATCCGGATGGTCCAGTCGCTCCTGTATTACCAATAGGGCCAGTTGGTCCTGTACTTCCGGTAGCACCAATTGGTCCAGTTGTGCCAGTATTTCCAATAGGGCCAGTAGCTCCTGTATTTCCAATAGGGCCAACTGGTCCAGTCGCGCCGGTATTTCCGGTTGCACCAACTGGTCCAGTAGCACCGATATTTCCGGTCGCGCCAATTGGTCCAGTAGCTCCGGTATTTCCAATAGGTCCAGTTGCGCCAGTATTTCCAATAGGGCCAATTGGTCCAGTCGCACCGGTATTTCCAGTAGCACCAACTGGTCCAGTAACTCCTGTATTTCCAATAGGGCCAGTCGCGCCGGTATTTCCAGTAGCACCAATTGGTCCAGTAGCTCCTGTATTTCCAATAGGGCCAGTCGCGCCGGTATTTCCAGTAGCACCAATTGGTCCAGTCGCGCCGGTATTTCCGGTCGCACCAGTTGGTCCAGACGCGCCTGTATTTCCAATAGGGCCAATTGGTCCAGTTGCGCCGGTATTTCCGGTCGCACCAGTTGGTCCAGTCGCTCCTGTATTTCCGATAGGTCCAGTTGCTCCGGTATTTCCACTAGGGCCAATTGGTCCAGTAGCTCCTGTATTTCCGATAGGGCCAATTGGTCCAGTTGCGCCGGTATTTCCGGTCGCACCTGTTGGTCCAGTAGCTCCTGTTGCGCCGGTATTTCCACTAGGGCCAATTGGTCCAGTAGCTCCTGTATTTCCGATAGGTCCAGTTGTGCCGGTATTTCCGATAGGGCCAATTGGTCCAGTAGCTCCTGTATTTCCGATAGGGCCAATTGGTCCAGTTGCGCCGGTATTTCCTGTCGCACCTGTTGGTCCTGTAGCTCCTGTATTTCCGATAGGGCCAATTGGTCCAGTTGCTCCGGTATTTCCACTAGGGCCAATTGGTCCAGTAGCTCCTGTATTTCCGATAGGGCCAATTGGTCCAGTTGCACCGGTATTTCCTGTCGCACCTGTTGGTCCTGTAGCTCCTGTATTTCCGATAGGGCCAATTGGTCCAGTTGCTCCGGTATTTCCACTAGGGCCAATTGGTCCAGTAGCTCCTGTATTTCCGATAGGGCCAGCTGGTCCAGTTGCGCCGGTATTTCCGATAGGGCCAATCGGTCCTGTCGGTCCAGTCGTGCCGGCATTTCCAATAGGGCCAGTTGGTCCAGTGGCACCCGTATTTCCGATAGCACCTATTGGTCCAGTAGCTCCTGTATTTCCGGTCGCGCCAACCGGTCCAGTAGCTCCTGTGTTTCCAATAGGGCCAGTTGGTCCAGTGGCTCCGGCATTTCCGGTCGCACCAATTGGTCCGGTAGCTCCTGTATTTCCAATAGGACCAGTTGCACCGGTATCTCCCATTATACCTGCTGGTCCAGCAGCGCCAGTATCTCCAGTCGCACCAACCGGTCCAGTTGCGCCGGTATTTCCTGTCGCACCAACCGGTCCAGTTGCGCCGGTATTTCCTATCGCACCACCTGGTCCAGTGGCGCCGGTATCTCCAGTCGCACCAACTAGTCCAGTGGCACCAGTAGCTCCAGTTACACCGGCTGGTCCAGTGGCACCAGTATCTCCAGTTACACCAGCTGGTCCAGTAGCGCCGGTATCTCCCATTATACCAGCCGGTCCAATAGCGCCGGTATCTCCGGTAGCACCAACCGGTCCAGTAGCGCCGGTATCTCCAGTCGAACCAGCTGGTCCAGTAGCGCCGGTATCTCCCATTATACCAGCCGGTCCAATAGCGCCGGTATCTCCAGTAGCACCAACCGGTCCAGTAGCGCCGGTATCTCCAGTAGCACCAACCGGTCCAGTGGCACCGGTATTTCCGATCGTACCAGCCGGTCCAATAGCGCCGGTATCTCCAGTAGCACCAACCGGTCCAGTAGCGCCGGTATCTCCAGTCGTACCAGCTGGTCCAGTAGCGCCGGTATCTCCAGTCGTACCAGCTGGTCCAGTAGCACCGGTATCTCCAGTCGTACCAGCTGGTCCAGTTGCGCCGGTATCTCCAGTCGTACCAGCTGGTCCAGTAGCACCGGTATCTCCAGTCGAACCAGCTGGTCCAGTAGCTCCGGTATCTCCAGTTGTACCAGCTGGTCCAGTCGCGCCGGTATCTCCAGTTGTACCAGCTGGTCCAGTCGCGCCGGTATCTCCAGTTGTACCAGCTGGTCCAGTCACGCCGGTATTTCCGGTCGTACCAGCTGGTCCAGTAGCGCCGGTATCTCCAGTCGTACCAGCTGGTCCAGTCGCGCCGGTATTTCCCATGGAACCGCTTGGTCCCGTTGCTCCTGTTGCTCCGGTTGGCCCCGATGCTCCAGTTGGTCCCGATGCTCCAGTTGGCCCCATTGCTCCGGTTGGTCCTCTACAAATTTTATAACAATAACAATCTATTCTATTGCACGAACATTCATTTCTGCGATTACATTTATGGGGAATACCTGGAATATATAAACGACCACGATTTTCAGATTCATCATTATCTTGATACCTCAAATGCATATCTGTGTTTTTGTTTGCACATCTTGGACAAGAACATTGGGGTAAAAATCTATGATTTGACTCCATCCAACTAAGATATATATGTATATGCCAGAAAAATCTTTTGTATCTTCGACAGAATATTAATAATATGATCACAACATGATTATATTATCCAAAAATATTAATCATCATAGATATTGTTTAATATAAAAATGCCATTGATATTAATATGGAAGTATTTTATCGTGGTTTGATTATCGTTTATCCATATGGAACATTGATTGCTAAAAAAGAAAAAATAATTATCGTCAAAACTAAAAATATGCCATCAATCATAAACAAACCCCTACTCCTAATCGAAAATAAGTTAGGTCTGGGAGAAATTCAATTGGGATCGCCAAATAAAATTAATCTAAAACAATTTTCGGATTTGCATTCTAAACACAAAATTACCGAATTAGACAGAAAAAAATGGTGGCCAAATTATAAAATATTATTCTCTTATCCAATCACCCAAATAAAAATATATCGAAAACCCATCTTATTAGAATACTCGACTGGACCACAAATCACAGTCACGCCAACTAATATCATCGTCAAAAAAATTTTTGTTGGAATGTCCGGCTACTACTACAAACGAATGTATCCAGCACACACACGAAATTTACTAAATTATTACTCGAATATCCTAAATAGCGTCGAAATAAACTCGACTTTTTATCGATTTCCATCAAATTCTCTGATAAACAATTTGTCAAATTATGATTTAGTCTACAGTATCAAAGTCAACCAATTAATTACCCATCGCAAGCGTGTAATCCACATTGACAAAGTTTGGTCGGAATTTTATCAAGCCTTCCATCCGATCCATCACAAAATTAACTGTTTCTTATTCCAATTTAGTTCTAAGTTTTTATTTAGTGACGAAAATTTCAATCGAATCAAACATTTGAGTACGTTGTTGAATCCGAAACATACATTTGCATTTGAATTTAGAGATAAAAATTGGTTTGATAGCGAGAAAGTCATCAAGCTATTTTTAAAGCATCGATTAGTCATTGTTATTTTACACATCGCAGGAAATTGGGCAGGTAATTTAAATCCAGGATTCAATCCGAAACTAAAATATTGGCCAAAAACTTCCGATAGCGCATATTTTAGACTACATGGTACGACTGGCCAATATACTGGATCTTATCATGCAGAACAATTAACAAAAATTTATGACTTTATCAAATCAAAATCTCTCTTATCATCGTACATTTATTTTAATAATACTGATGAATCAAACTTTGCTCTTGATAATGCTGAATCAATGACAAAAAAATTTAATTTGATAAATATATCTAATTAGATTTTTATTTTCCGCATCCACATCCGCATTTCTTTTTCTTACATGATTTAGTTTTCTTGGTGATTTTTTTGTAGGCTTGGGTACAAGATTCGCATTCGCATGGAGTGTATGCTGGCATATTACAGCATGGTTTGTTGCAGGGGTTGCAACAAGGCTTGCAAGGATTTTTGGAAACACATGTCTCAATAATTTCTTCCGTAAATTCTTCACAAGAACTGGAGCTCGAACTGGAACTGCATGAAGATGAACTCGAACTTGATTCACATTTAACTTTAACTACTTTTTTACAAGAACATGGACCATTTGTTGTAACGGTCTTTGTAACTATTCTTCCTTTTTTTCCGGAGCAAGGTTTTCCCTGGGCACATTTTGAACAACATGGTTTCTTTTCGACTCCGGCACATGGCTTTCCTTGGGCACAACTCGAACAACAAGGCTTTTTGGGTGGTGGTTGGCATGGATTACATGGATTACATGGACTAGGTTCGCAACAAGGTCTAGGTTCGCAACAAGGTTTAGGTTCACAACATGGCCGAGGTTCACAACATGGCTTAGGTTCACAATTAGGTCTAGGTCTTTTGGCATACGTTTCGACATATACCATTTCTTTTTGAACTAATTTTGGTTGACATGGAGCACAAGGCGCGCACTTAGAACAACAATTTAAGTAACTGGCTCGATCACACATTTATACATTTGCGTCTGAAATTTATTTTTATTATGGAAGAAAGTATTTTCCAACAATTTAACTCAGAATCTGTTTTTGTTCCAATAAATCATAATGTTAACATTTGTTATTCACTATAAAATACTTGTTGAGTAGTCAAAATGTATATATAAGGTAAAAAGTCGGTATTTATTTTGTCAGTTATATTTATTAATATGAGCGCAAGTACTGGAGATAATACGACTATTACCAATGAAGATCCATTAGAGCCAGATGTCACTGGAACTAATACTATCGGAACATATCAAGATGGAAATTATTATAGCACAGCATTCGGAATTCCGTGGAACAATTATGCCAGACCATGTACGAACGATCCGTATTATAATTGTCCACCTAACCAACCTTGTGCCAGAAATGTATGCAAAAAAAAATGCAAAAAAAATTGCGAATCACCAGGCTACAACCCACAAGGACCATGCCAAACGCAATGCCAACCACAATGTCAAACTCAATGTCAACCACAATGTGCTACCCCATGGGCCAGCAGTTTTTCGGCCAATTCTAAAGTAGGTGGTTGTGGACCATGCACGAATTGTGGTAGATCTAACCAAATATGTGCGGGATGTGGTCCCGGACCATCTTTCCAAGAAAATCCATGTGAACTACCGAAAGATCCGTATCCTCTCAAATCCTTTGCCGATTATGGTTTAATGAATACATGCGTATCAAGGCCTCTAATAAACCCATTTACCCCCAGAAAAGCAGTCACGACATGGAAATACAATTATATTGTCGCAAATAATCCAGCAATTGCTGATAATACTGATCCTGAATTACTCGATCCATGGGGAATGGTAATTTACAACAACCAACTTTGGGTGGTTGGTTCTAGATCTGACCATTTGATTAATTATGATTTGTTTGGTAATAAAATAGACTCTGTCATAACCAGAGATTCCACTAACAATATGAGTCACCCGACTGGAATTGCGATTAATTGCGGTACCGGATTTTTAGAAACGATTGGAACTAATACCCAACCGGCAACATTTGTTATAGCAACTGACCAGGGACAAGTCATGGTTTACAACGAAATTGTCGAACCCGAAGTTGCAATCATCGTTAACAATCAACAGTTGGCTGGAGAAATTTCCAAATACAAGGGGATCGCTTTAACAAATGGAACAATTTATTTGGCAGATTTTTTTGGAAAACAAATTGATGTGTACGACAGCAATTATGATCGTCTACTTAACTATCATTTTATTGATACAGATGCGTCCGATCCGATTCCGTCTGACTATGCACCCTATAATATCGTTAATATTGGGCCATACCTGTATGTTTTATATACCAGAATAAATCCAGATAATCCAATTTCGGCCATACAAGGACCTGGCAACGGATATATTTCAATATTTCAGCTAAACGGCACATTTGTCCGCAGATTCACAAGTAGAGGAGTGCTCAATAATCCGTGGGGGATGATTCCGGCACCATGCGAATGTGGCTTTCCTCCGGGATCGTTCGTGGTATCAAATAAAGGCGATGGTAGAATGAATGTTTTTGATTGTTATGGAAAATATGTTGGTCCTATATTAGGTCTATCGGGACTCCCAATTATTATTGCCGGACTACGCGCAATAGTTCCACATTATACAGATTTCAATGAAATCTATTTTACATCATCATCAGATCCAAACCATGACGGATTACTTGGCAGTATAGTCAGAGACCAGGTAATCTATTTTTAATTTCTTATTCGAACATTAAAAAATTATTGATTAAAAAATTATTGATTAAAAAATTATTGATTAAAAAATTATTGATTAAAAAATTATTGATTAAAAAATTATTGATTAAAAAATTATTGATAAAAAAATAACTTTTTAACATAAGAATATACTAGTATTAGGTAATTATATTAATCATGTTCACAATCTACATACTTAAATTGGCTAGTGACAAGTACTATGTCGGAAAAACAAACAAATTTGTATCCGATAGATTTCTCGAACATCGAAATGGAATTGGCTCGACATGGACTCGAATGTATTCGCCGATAGAAATTATCAAAGAAATACCAAATGCATCTGCCTTTGAGGAAGATAGATATACCAAAGAATACATGTCAATATTTGGAATCGATAATGTTCGTGGCGGATCTTATGTAACTCCAATTCTTAGTTTGAGAGATCAAAACTTTCTAAAGAAAGAAATTTGGGCAGCTAATGATTGTTGTATTCGATGTGGCAGAAATACCCATTTTGTTTCCAAATGTTATGCCAAAACAGATATTGACGGCAACCAAATTAATTCAGTCAAAAAACGAATTTGCAGCAGATGTGGCCGGAATACACATCTGATCGAGAATTGTTATGCCAAAACTCATCTAAATGGAAGTATTCTCAGCACGAGCCGAAATGATAATCTAGAAACAATTCAAAATGTGGTTTTGGGGTTATCACAAAATGTAAATATCGAAGACTACCAAAATATATTTAATGTTGGAACTAATTCCGAATCTAATTTCGAATCTAGTTCAAAAGCTAATGTCGAGTCGGAACTTGAATCTAATCTTGAATCTAATCTTGAATCTAATCTTGAATCTAATCTCGAATCTAATCTCGAATCTAATCTTGAATCTAAGCCAACAAATCAAGTCGAGGCGGAAATTGAATTTGCGATTGAATCTAATTCCGAATCACAAAATCAAAATATTATTTTACCGACAGAATCAAATGCGAATACAAAAATTCAATGCGACAATTTAATTTTGGATGATCAAACAATAACCGAATAAAATTATGAGTTCAAAATATTAATATTTTTTTGAAATTATAATCGCAACTATCTTTATATCAATTTCAATTTCAATGTCAAAATGTTCGAAAGGAATGATTAGGCGCAAGGGGTACACTGCGATTCGTCATGGTAAGAAAGTCAAAGTCGGATCAAAGTGTATCAGAGCTACTAGTGCCAGTGGTTCGAAGAGATCAACTAAAGATAAGCGATACCTTAATCGGCGGGCCAAGATTCAAAAATCAATGGCGAAGAAATATGGTTCAAAGAAGTGTCCAAAGGGACAAATCGAAAGAGCCGGGTTTACCAGAAAAGGTTATGGTCGCCGGGCATATACCAGAAAATCGGGTTCAAAGGTTAGCGCCACACATGTTGCTCGATCAGAAACTGCACCGGTTTGTATCAATCGACGTGGATTAGGCAAGGGATTTAAAATTCCAATGCACTTGGAAAAAGGTGTCCTGAAAAAATTTGGATATTCCAACGTCAAGAACATGACTGCGAGTGATCGTCACGCCGCATTAAGAGACGCTGTCGAGCACATTCCCTCTCTCTCAGTATTCAGGAAATTAGTTGGTGTTTCTACTCTAGAACGCAATACTGATCCGAAAGCATCTGGCATTTTCAAAACAGATGCTGCTTGGGTCAGATCTACGTTTGGTCTTTTGCGAAAGAAGAAAGCTTCTGGTAGCAAAACTGCCAAGAAACGATCAAAACCTCGATCTGCGAAGAAATCTAAAAGCAAAACTTCCAAACGACGATCGATGTCAGGAGGAAAGAAGACTGCCCGTCGCTCTAAGAGTAAAACTGCCAAAAAGTCTTCCAAAAAATCCCCAAAACGATCTTCCAAGAGCAAAACTCGAAAAACCAAACGAACATCTAGACGTTAATCAAAAATATTATGATTATACACTAACAAGTATTTAATCATAATCATAGTTCACCATGATTTCAAATAAAAAATCAATCAATACAAACTAACATAAGAATATGCCCGACTGTATGGCCGTCCCTCTCTCGAAATATGTGATTTAATCAATAATGCTGATATCCATACTTTTTCAATATGAGTGATAGCCAAATTTGGTACCCCAATTGTACCAGTCGGGCTACTATTTTCTAAAATCATTTTAGAATCACCATAATACATTGATACTTTAGTCAATGGTCCCAACTGAACAGATTCGACTCGTTTATATAGAGGATCTACTAGATCAATCGGTTTATTGGTTATATCTAGTACTAGCTTTTCTCCTTTGTAGTTACTATTAGTATAAATGGCGATTCGTCCCGGTCCCAAAGACATCATAGACTGATAGTTCTTTATACCAGTATTGAGATTTGATTCTAAACAACCCATTATCAATGAATCATAGATAATATTGATGATTCTGGGTGAAAATACTACTAAAAAAATTGAAAATCAAACTGCTTGACCAGGCCATTTAATGACAACCCTAAGTACTCCCAACAAATGAGCTTCCAGAACTGCCAATTCGTTCATACGAATACCCATCCCAACCACCGAAATTCGGTTTGTCCAGGTAACCATCGAAAACTCCGACATGTGCCTTTTTGTTCTAAATGTGGAATGATCCAATCAATTCTATATGGTGACGGAAAATGTAATAGAATTCACTCACGAGAAATTCTTTCCCACTTACCCCACGATTACGATTTTTGTCCCGAAAATTGCGCTTCTTATTGTAAATGCGGCAGCAGAGAAGAACTGATCAAGCGTTTTATTCGATCATATATTTCGAAATTATTGGCTTCTAATAAATGCTCTAATCTCAAAATTAATGACGATAACGAAATTGAATGCGAATCTCCATCTGGCCGAATCCTTGTCATTGAAATCGAATATACCGCTGGTATGGTTAGTGCTGTCGTTTATCTTATCGATTCGAAAGAATCACTCGAAACCCTTTCTACCACCATATTTTCTGATATTTTATCTACTCCAGAATCTTTTTTATCTTATATATCTGCCTAATCAATGTTATAAACATCAATTAGTCAAATTTAAAAAATTGAATCAAAAAATATCTATTAAATACTCGCAATTAATTTTATCACTAATTACTTATTAATATGGACTATTATTTGACCCCAAATAAACTATTTAGTGGAAAGAAGTTGCCTATCGAATGTGATACAGCTATTCTATGCTTCTGTCCGATTCCCAAATTACTATCGCAACTCAAAATTGCCGATATTGCCGACAGACTTTTTATTTTATTGCCATCAAATTTAGCCATGATTTGTGAATTTGATGGCAAACAATTTTTAGTTTTATATGAAATTTATGGCGGACCCGTTACTACTTCGTTAGTTGAAGAACTAAAATATTATGGTGTTAACCGAATAATTGGATTGGGATATGCCGGATCTTTTAATCTAAATTTTCCAATCGCAACTAATTTCCAAGTCAAATTGAGTTTAGCTGAAGATGGAACATCTAAACACTATGAATCAAACCAAACAATTCAAAATCTAAGTCCATTGTTGGAGCTTGATTTACCCAATATGGTAATTTGGACAACAGATGCCATTTATCGCGAAACCAAAACAGATGTTTTAAGAGCAAAAGCAGCTGGATGCGATGGCGTTAACATCGATGTTAGCCACTTTTTTGCTTCGAGTTCTGCAGTTAAAATTCAGTGTTGTTATTTTGGAACAATTTCTGATATGCTTAGTGATGACGAATGGGTCAATAATTTGACAGATGCTGTTAATCACAACAACAATTTGGTCATCGCAAGCCAAAATCAATTACTCACCCAGATTCTTGATTGGCTAATAAAAAATTGATTAATTAAATCGTTAATTAGTTCAATTAATGATTCAATTAATCAAACCAATGAAACTATCTAATATAACCGGCCAACTATTTGCTCCAGCATTTCCTGATGTTGAGATCAATTTGGTCTATACTCATCGCACTATAACTGTCCATTGTTCGAAAATTATATTAGCACACAGTTCCGAAGTATTTAGTAATATGTTTATGAAAGATTATACAAAAACATCATTTGATCTCGACATGACAAAAAATCCAGACCATATCATTGTTCCATCTGAACTCAATCGCAAACTTGTTAATGCATGGACCAATTTTAGTATTTATATCTCCGATGATACCGAAACAATGGTGATGTGTTGTCATCGCGAAATTTTATCTGGCATAACATCATTTTTCGACAATATAACCAAATCAAAAACTAAGATTAAAGTCGAACATGCTGATATCATGGCGTCATTAGTGTCATCACTTTACAAAATTACAAATGATGATATTTCGTATAACGACTCTATTATTTCAGAAAAATATCCTGCATGGTTTATTTCATTAGAAAAAATTCGATATAAAAAAATGTTGGGAATACATGTTGATATTGATGAACTAAACCAAATAATCGTTCCGAGCGCGGGTCTTCAAACACTGTTAGAATTATCAACTGATCTTGAAAAAAATCGTATTCCGAATTCATTTATTCGCAAAATTTCTAATATTGATTTATCATTTGATTCCAAAAGAATTGTGGCCGGATACCAAAATGGCATCGTTGCCATATTTAATGTCGAAACTAAAATGGTTGATTTGACATTTCGTCTCAATGAAGATATTGACAATGTATCATTTTCTTCGCCAAATACCAAATTATGTATTGCAACTAATAAAAATACAATCAGAATTTTTAACATAACTAAACAACTTATTTTAGAACGTACTATTCAAATTTTGGGTATGATATATAGCGCATCTTTTTGTGCAGCTGCCAATCAAGAAAAGATTTTTGCATATGGACCAAATGCGATTTATCTATTTGATGCAACTAACGGTGAAAGGCCGTTTAAATTCGAAGCCGGACGGCGCCAAATTGAATGTGCAGCAATGTGTCCAACTGGCCGAATTGTTTATTTTGATGGTGAGACAGTGAATATTTTTGATAAAGGAAATTTTTTTGTGACACAACAAATTGTACCAACTATTCGTATCAATGTCATATTTTTAGTAAGTACTAATATGCCAACTGAAATAGATGAATTAGTTTTAGCAAATGATGATATTCGCGAAACATGGAGAAAAAATAATACTGATTTCATATTTGACACATTTGAAAAAGTTAAAACGGAAAATAATACTTTCGGAACAATGTTCACGAATTCTAGCAAAATTATTATTAGAAATAAATCCGATCTCGATTTGCGCATCGGTATCGCTAATGCGTCAAATCCAGTATCAAACCTAATTACAAAAATCATACCAAAAAAAAATTATTCTTTTTGGGTTAAAAATGAATTTATTAATTAATGCTACCAATTGTTAGCACTAATCAATCAACAATAAAAAAATTGATTAATTTAATCATTGATTAGTCAAATAATGCAATAAATTCAATAAAAACAATCATGAAACTATCTAATGTGATTGGAGCGATGTTTGTTCCGGCATTTCCCGATGTCGAGTTCAAATTAGTATATTCAAACCGTGTCGAAACTGTTTATCACTCGAGAATTATATTGGCACATTTTTCCGAAACATTTCGGAATCTGTTTTTGGAGAACGAATCAAAAACTACTTTTGAAATTGATATGGCAACGAATCCCGATCGAATCGTTATTCCGCACAAATTTGAATTTGATTCTGATTTGATAAATAAATGGACAGATTTTACCCTAATTATTGAAGACAACAATGGAACAATTAAATTGCATTTGCATCGTGCAATTATTTTTAGTGTGATATCGATATCATTCTTTGATATGACTGAATCCGAAACCAAACTTAGAGTTGATCATGCTCGTATCATGTTTTCTCTAATTATGTCTATTTATAATTTGGAAGTTGATTTATTTGAATATCCCGAATGGTTTGTTGCTCTGGAAAAAATTCGATACAAAAAAATGTTGGAAATGTATATTGATCCAAACGAATTCGATTCGATTGTCATTCCGACTGAAGGACTCAATCAATTATTAGAATTATCTGCAAATCTTAACAAAATTCACATTGGAAAATCATTTATTAGAAACATTGAAAATATTGATTTATCATCCGATAACAAAAAAATTGTTGCTGGGTATGATAATGGAATTGTGAGCATATTTAATATTGAAACTAAAATGGTTGACATTGCGTTCAAACTAAAAGAAGTTATTTTAGAAGTATCATTCGATCGATCAACAACCAGACTATGTGTCATGAGCTCAAATTCTACAATTAGGATTTTTAATATAATTGATCAAATCATTTTGTTAAATACCATCGAGACTTTAGATAAAATTGTTGCTGCATACTTTATCATTGACGAAGATGAAGAACGAATTTTTGCTTATGGTCCAAATGCGATTTATATCTTTGATCCGGTCAATGGCAAATCTGCATTTAGGTATAAAGTTGATCGCCGAATCGAATGTGCAACGATTGCTCCTAATGGACGGATTGCCTATTTTGATGGCGAACACATAAATATTTTTGATGAAAAAAACATTGTGATAATACAATCAATTGTGCCAATGAATGATGTTAAATACATACTATTGGTATATGCAACTAATCCGATCAAAGAAGAATTATTATGTACATTTGGTAATGATACCTGTGAAACATGGAAAATTAATAGTGTCGCTGTATTTGGAAAAGCTGATATTATTAAAAATAATATACGCAATGTCAAATCAAATACTAAAAATATTATTGTAACAAAAAAAAAGACTAACCCGGACAGATTAATCATTGGTATTGTGGCAGAATCAAACCCAATGATGATTGTAACACCAAAACGATATTCTTTCTTAATTGATAATCATAAACATCATAAATTTGGAAAATCTTTAACTAAAAAAGAAGATTTTATTGCAGTGAATTGTGGCAATTGTATTAAACTGTTTAATGTTGATACATGTAGAGAATTTGGTTCATTTAAATATAATAGAGGCATTGATTGTTTAGACATATCTTCGAATAATAAAATGGTTGCATTTGGAGATAATGCCGGTAATGTAAATATTTGGAATATTGAAATGAATATCCATGAATTAATTATTAAAAGAAGTACAAGTATACGCAAAATTGTATTTTCTCCGAATAATAAATTAATAGCTGTCACAAATGCGAATGATATTGAAATTTTAGATTTAGATACAAAATCAAGTATTTGTGTATTTCGGCATAGTGAATGGATTTTAAATTTGACATTTTCGCCAAATAGTGCCATGATTGCTTGTTTTGGAGATGAAAAAGTTCAAGTTTGGAATATCAAAACAAAAGAAATGAATGATTTATATGAACCAAATGTAAGATCAATTACGTTTGCACCAGACAGTACATCACTCTCAACGATATACAGTTCAAAATATTCATCTGTGATTATTTCTCCCGATAATAAAATATTAGCAACAATATTTAGACCAGCCAAAGATTCATTCGGAATTGCAGCAGTACATGATTTAGTAACAAAAAAACATATTGCTGATGTTTGTAAAACAATTACTAACCCACATCCACAATTACTTTTTCATCCGAATAGTAAAAAAATGGCATTGGCAACTGGAATAAATACTATCAAAATAATTGATATAAACTTGCCCATTGAACAAAATGTACTAAATGAGTTTAATGTTGAATATAACATATTTAACGAATTTATGAAATTTTCCCACTAAATCTGAATTTACTTATCAATAAAAAAATTGAAAAATAAATTCATTGCATGGTCTACATTATTAACTTGATCATTATTCTAATATTCTAATATTCTAATGAGTTTGTCTTTGTCAGATTACCCAGAAATAATTGCAGAATTTTGTGACGTCAAAGTTACTCTTTGCGATGGTCTAAATTCGGTCCAAATGGATCTTCACAAAGTTATTTTGGCACCAAATTCAAAAACTTGCTGCGATTTTTTTTCGTATCACAAACGATCACTGTACATCACACTCAAAGTTGACAATCTCGAAGCTACCAAAGCCGTTATTTTGTCATTTTACGGATACCCAATCAATTTAGAATATCCTGAATGGCGTTCTAGATTGGAGATTGCTAGATCCAAACTCTTTTTGAAAACGCCTAATTGTCAAGAACATCAACACCAATTGCATAATTTGGAGGTCCCGGCCGAGGGATACGATTTACTTCTAGATGTTGCGAAACGTTACGACCAAATTGACCGATCACTTATTAGCATCCTTAGATGGAATATGCCCAATAACTACGATTTGAGCTTGATCCCAATCGAATTAGCCGATAAATCAATCGATAAGAAAAATTTTTTGGCACTGATTGTTAGTGGAAAATCAATTTACATTCTAAATTTAGATGGCACTTCCATCAGTAATGTAGTTCGACATTTTAACCACGATTTTGAATTAAGAAATTTAACAGTTTCCCCAAATAACAACATAGTCGCTTGCATCGATGAAAATAACCATGTTATCGTTTGCAATTTGGCAACAAAAATAATGGAAATATTAGAATTTACAGATAATGTTAACGCATTGGCATTTTTTCCGAATAATCATGATATGATTTTTGGATGTATCGAGGGAAATATTATTTTTTTTAATATCAATAATGAAAAATTCGAAACAATTCTGGGATCGTATGATGGAAGCATTAATAGTGTTTCAATTTCGTCCGATGGTAAAATGTTTGCTTGTGCTGGAAACAATGGGCGGGTAAAAATATTTGAGAGTGATACTAAGAATTGTGTTATTGTATATGAACACAGACTGAGCGAGATATATCAAATTGCATTTTCTCCCGATAATACCAACATGGTTTCTGTTGGTTCTGATGGCAAAATCGCAATTTTTAATATTGATTCAAAAATAATAAAAACGATTTTAACGGCACGAGGAAGATTTTCATTTCGATTTTCATCGGATTCTGATTTAATTTATTTCTATTGTCCCGGAGGATATTTAGAATCGTATCAAATTAGTACAGAGACTCGCATGAAATCCGATCATATATGCCGGGGCGATTATATGACACTGGGCTCGATCACAATTACATCCGATGGAAAAACTATTTATTTGTCTTCACCGTGGGACGGATATTCTGAAGCAGATTCCCTGACGCTCAAACACAAAAATATGCATTGCTATGGAAAACAAATCGAGAAAAAACGGGACCTGATCGAAGTGTGTTGCTCGAATTAAAAATTGATTCGATTAACTCATTGAATAACTTCATTTAATGAATTGAATCAACCGATGAACCTAAGTAATTGTCCAGAACTCATTGACGAATTCACCGACGTCAAAATTATTCTCGCAGATAGCGAAGAAACTGTTGAATTGAATCTTCATCGAAATATTTTGGCATTTAACTCTAAATTTTTTTACAAACTATTTGTGTTTGATCGTAGCAAAAGATCATTTATTGTTAGGATTGATGATGTAGAAATTGCTAAATCAATTTTAATGTTAATGTACGGATTACATACCGAGCTATTTCATCCACCATGGCTGCTATCATTGCTAACAATCAAATGCCAGAATTATTTTTTGATGGATACCGATCCAAATATTTTATACAATTTAACTGTTCCGGCCGAAGGATTCGATTTGTTGTTAGAAACAATTCAGCCTTATGACTTGAGAAAAGACCCAAGACTACTATTCATGCTCAAACAAAATTTACCAAAAAACTTTGATCTTCCGATCGAATTATCTAATCTTATTAATCAGCCACATTTTTTGATAGCAGTTTTTCAGAATCGAATTAAGATTTGGAACGAAGAAACATACGACATGATAAATTTTTACCAACATTCAGCAGAAATAACTTGTTTTGATATTTCGATAGACAACAATTTGATAGTCTATGGAGATAGCTGCGGCACGATATCAAGTTGGAATTTGACAAATAACTCACATACAAAAATTAACTCGGATTCAAATCACATATACGATATTACAATTAATTATGACAACACAAAAATAGCGATCATAAACCAGGATTATCTAATTGTTATGTTAGATTTGGTAACAAATACATCGGATGATAAAAGTTTTTCTATCGATAGTAATAATACTTTTAGTTTAATCTTTTCTCCCAATGGCGAAATGTTGGCATGTTCCGGCCGACATTTTTATCTATGGAATCTTCGAACAAAGATTCAAAAAAAATATTCCGACTTAGATTGTAGTGTATATATTAAATTCACTTTTGATAACAAAAAAATAATTTCATGTAAAGATGATAGCATAATCACTATTTGTGATATTACGAACCAAGAAATAACACATGAAATTGATTTTAGATATAATGGATTCGTAGACAATTTTTCTATTTCACCCGATGGTAAAATGCTTGTTGCTAGTGGCGAATCTCCCTATGACGGTGTAAAAATATGGAATTTAGAAACAAAATTAGTCATTACTACACAAAAAAGAGTTATTGGATCTAAACAGAGCATTACATTTTCGTCCGATGGAACAAAAATAGCATATCACGATACATATACAATCACGATTTTAGACATAAATTTGAATACTCTTAAAATAATCAAGAATGATAATTATATCAATTTGTTACGATTTTCGCGTTAAAAAAATTGATTAATTAAATTATTAGCATATGTTAATAATTTAATTAGAATTAATGAACTTTAGTGACCCAGCAAATCGAGAATTGATTGATAAATTTGTTGATGTTAAGTTGACAATTACCGATTCGATTAATAGTTTGACTATGAATGCGAATCGAATTATTTTGGCATACTACTCAAATTTTTTTCGTATGCTATTTTCTCGTGATAATTCGTTAGAAATAACAATTGTTGTACCGAATACTATCATAACCAAATCAATTATTGATTCGTTTTACGGCATGACCACACAGCATGATCTGTCTAAATGGTTTGTTATTTTTGAAACAATCAAATGTCAAAATTATTTATTACTAGATACCATCGATGCGGATTTGTACGATTTGGTCGTGCCGAATAACGAATTTGAGTCACTATTAAATGTTTTACAACTATACGATTTGTCACAACATCGGCGTTTGATTAAAACTTTAAAACGAAATCTTCCAAATAATTACGATTTAAAATTATTTTCGAAAAATTTAAGAAAAGAGTTACGGAGAAAAGACTATGTTTTGGTTGCCCAAGTCGAAGACCGAATTGTAATTATTGATCCACTTTACAATTTCGTCACTAAAACACAAACAATTATCAAATATGATTTTGATATTATGCCGGACAATTCCACACTAGTGTCAATCGACGCCAGAAGGGTTAATATATGGGATTTGTCTAATGCAACACTTAATTTACTTAGTTATATTGACAAAGGTTGGTTCAGCTCTTGTATCACTTGTTCGCCAAATAATGAATTAGTGGCTATTGGATCGAATGTTGGTGCGATTGACTTATATAAATTTCAACCGGGAAAAATGGATAGCCCCCCAATTTTACAAAGTGATCGCATGTTTTATCCATTCTATGGTAAAGTTTCCGAAGTCATTTTTTCGCCCAGTGGAAAAATAATGGTCGCACACATGGTTGGACGTTTTTTCGTTTGGAATATGACAACAAAAAAAATGATTAAAAATATTAATCAATCGTTTATCAATATTGCATTTTCCTACAATGATATCAAATTTGCATTTATTTCCGATAAAAATATACATATTCATAACATTGATGCCCATGTATGCACGAATTATGACCGATGTGGAATTACAAAAATTATTTTTTCTCCAAACGATGAAGATTTAATTGTATTGAATGATTCCAATTGCGTATTAAAATGGAATTTATCCAGCAACAAATTGGAATCGTTTGAATCTCATCTTTTTGACGATATCACCAAAATTGTAATTGCTCCAAACAACGAACAACTTGTTGCATCAACAAAACAGGGAAAAATTATTGTTTGGGATATTAACACTCGCCAAATATTAAATACATTCGATTCGGGTATGAATATCAAAAAATTTGTAATAATTAACAAAAATTAAAAATTTAATAATGAAATTAGAACATCAATGTATCAAAAAAAATTGAAAAATTTAAGGTGAAGTAAATCTCTAAACTATTCACCATTAATTAATGATTACTAGTTTATTAAAGTCTAAACTCACACTTGACGATTGGCCGGACATTAAACTCAATTTAATTGATCAAACCGAAACCATTGAAGTAAAAGCGCATCGACATATTCTGGCCAATTGTTCCGATTTTTTTAGGAGCATGTTTATTTTTAACAAATCAACAACTATATTTGAAATGAAAGTTGATAATGCCCAAATTATGTATTTGGTAATTAAGTCGATGTACGGAATTATTGAAGAAGTTGATTGCCCACAGTGGTATTGGACACTGGAAATAATTAAATGTTATCGTTATCTGCAGATCGATATCGACATTATATCCAAATTAGCGACAATTCAAATTCCAACAGAAGGTATGGTAATGCTTTTTGATGTCGTAAAACAATTCGATTTGTGGTCGAATAAATATATTATTCATTGTCTCCGACAGAATTCATTCGACAACATTACGGACTGTCCAATTGAATGGACCAAATTTATTAGCACTGGAAAAATAATTACTCTAAATTCCAAAAATATTTTTAAAATCTATGATATATTTGGCGAAGTTAAAGAATTCGAGACAGAATACTACCACCCATGTTGCTTTGATATCTCAAAAGATAGAAGATTTCTAGTATATGGATACATAAGTACAGGTACGGATAGGTTTTATACTCGAATTTTTGATATTAAGAACCACGTCAATTATAAACTGTCCGATGTATACCGATTTCAACATATTACAATATCTCCATGTAACAAAAAAATCGTAGTCGTTGCGATAAAAAACCCAAAATACATTGTTTACATTCTAAAAATAACAGGATTAACAGATTTGCCGATCAATAACCCAAAATGTACACATACCGAACAAATATTAGAACTCGACCAATGTCCGATCATTGTTAAATTTTTTGCCGATGGTAAAATATTTATTGGTACAAACCATAATATGTATATATTTGATGATAGTATACTACAAAATCAAATTATTGAGCCCGAAGTAAAATTTACTAACTTTGATGTTTCACTCGATAGTAGTAAAATACTTGGCATTTTCGAAAATTGTATTTGGCAATGGTGTGATGGATTCGCGCCAATCATTTGGAAACATACGACTAACATACTGAAGATCAAGTTTGTTTTGACCGGATACATATTACTTGATGATACCAACCAAATTATACTATACGATGGTCTGTGCTATTCGACATTATCCGAAAAAAATAATCGAATCACTGATATGCAAGTTAAAAACAACCTGATTATCATCACCGAATCTGACCGAATTAGTATATTTGATATCGTTAGCAAAACGCTTATACATCAGATTGAAACCAGTTCATTTTCCGAAAGAAAAACTAGTTTCTTGTAAAAAAAAATTGAAATATTAAATATGTTAATACTACTAATAATCGTATTATTGGTAATATCAAACCAAATGGGCGAAATGCTGAATAATTTGTATTACTGCTGTTTTATTAATCACAG
>Ga0206798_1015_pt1 | contig 21470 bp, 20 predicted proteins | sample Alteio_BWOrgCont_66_FD_152893 | JGI IMG/M metagenome (GOLD analysis project Ga0206798, IMG submission 152893) | Enriched cells from forest soil in Barre Woods Harvard Forest LTER site, Petersham, Massachusetts, United States -... | ecosystem: Environmental > Terrestrial > Soil > Temperate forest >...
AATTCTCTTGAGAACCTAAAACAAATACATGAGCGGGATATGGAATTACCGGTTTTCTTACATCTTTCGCACTTTGAACTGTAATTATGATCATATCTAAAACAGTTAATCGCTTCCTTCAGTACTTTTTTTCTTGTTTCAGCCCCAAATATATATATTGATGTCGTATAATCACGTTCTTCTTCGATGATTGTTATGAAATATATTTTTTCTATCGAAGTGCATATTAATCTTGTACAATAATATTCATCTCTATTTGTTATTTCGGTCTCGTTTGTTATTATTGATAAATTATTAGTATTTCTTCTTATGTTCTTGGTTCGAGTTTTTTCATACTTTGCTTTATTCAAATTGTTGCATTCTTTTAGTGCGGAAAATGAGCTTCTGTATACTCCTTTTATTTCTCCATATTTCCATATGACATATATAAACATTTTTATATAATAGTTCATTGATTTTTTTAAATCAATGAATTATTTTTAGTCTTCAATTTTTCGTTTTTTTGATTGGTCACCTATTTTTCGTCTTCAAGCAAAATGTGTCTGGTAATATTGAGATTAACATTTTTTTATTAAAAACATTCTAGTGTTTCCAAAACCAACCAGGTAATTGTTCTATTTTTTTGATTTTTTCTCCTGACAATACTCCTTCCTTATAATTTCTACATCTTTCAGAACACCATGTTCCCAAAGTCTTTTCTGTTTGATTTTTACTATTTTTTGACGGATATTTATCATTATCATTAATCCATTTTTTTACCTCTTCGTATTTTTTATTAAAAATATCATCACGACTCCAAAACCAACCGGGTAATCTTTCTAGTTTTTTGATTTTTTTTTCTGGTAATGTTCCGTTACTGTACTCATTTCTCCTACGAGTGCACCATGATCCTAGATCATTTTCGATTTGATTTTCACTCTTTGCTGCTGGTATTTTATCGTTATTATTAATCCAATCATGTACCTCTTGGCATTTTTCATTAAAAATATCTCCGCGTTTCCAATACCATCCAGGTATTTGTTCTAATTTCTTGATTTTTTCTTCTGATAATGCATTATTTTTATAATCCGTTCTTTTGCTAGAACACCAATTACCCAAAGTTCGTTCAACTCGATTTTTACTCATCATCGATGGAATTTTATTATTATTACTAACCCATTTTTGTACATCATCAATTTTTTTGTTAAAATTATCCTCACGTTTCCAAAACCAACATGGGAATTGTTCCAGTTTATTAATTTTTTCTGTAGAAAGTGTTTCATTTTTATATTCATTTCTTTTATACATACACCAAATACCTAAATTTCGCTCGATTTGATTTTTGCTCGTAATTGAAGGAATTTTATTATTCTTTTCTACCCATTTTTTTAATTTCGTGTATGATTCCTCGAATTTTTTAGTATCAACATCTGCCCAATCCCAATACCAATGTTTAATACGATTTAGATCATGAATTTGTTTTTCCGATAGTATTCCTTTCTTATATTTTTGTCTCATATGACTACACCATATACCTAATTGTTTTTCGGTAGGATTCTGACTCCTGTTTGACGGAAGTTTTTCATTATTATTCGTCCATTTTTGTAAATCTTTGCATCTTTTATTAAAATTGTCTCCACGTTTCCAATACCATCCAGGTATTTGTTCTAATTTCTTGATTTTTTCTTCCGATAACACATTATTTTTATAATCCATTCTTCTACTAGTGCACCAACTACCCAAAGTTCGTTCGACTCGATTTTTACTCATCATCGATGGAATTTTATTATTATCATTAACCCATTTTAGCAAATCATCAATTTTTTCATTAAAAATATCCTCGCGTATCCAAAACCAACCAGGTAATTGTTCTATTTTTTTGATTTTTTCTTCTGATAACATGCCTTTTTTATAATTCTGTCGTTTTTCGTTACACCATAATCCCAGTGTCTTTTCTATTTGATTTTTATTACTTATTAATGGATATTTACCATTATTATCTTTGACCCATTTTTTCACCTTCTCGTACATACATTCAAAATTGTCAGTTATTCTCCATATCTTTTCACAAATCACATCATTCCATTCCTCCAAATCAATCTTCTTACTATATTTTTCATTATAAAACTCATTAACGACAATCTCGCGTTCGCCGTGACTTCCATTCATTCTCATCTTAAAATATTCAATAATCCTACTATCTGTTGTTTTTAGTGCTTTTAATATTCTAACAATATTTCCATGAGCATTTCTATCAAAGTCATCTTCAAAATTATCAATAAAAATTGGTACTATCACATGCGCCATACTCTTCCCTTCCGACAACCTTAATGCTCGTCCTATACATTGCACAATATCAATCGTGCTGAATCGCGGATCCACAAAACATACCGAATCAACAACAGGTATATTAACTCCCTCATTCAGTACTCTGGCCGAACATAGTATCGCTTTTGTGCTTGATGTAAAATCTCTTATAATCTTCATTCTTTTCATCATTGATGTTGATCCGCTTAAATAATCAACTAATATCTCTTCATCATACAATATATTATTAATTATTTCTATCATCCCTGCGAATTTTGTAGCTGATGATACTTTATTATGATAAGTAATCAAATGTTTACATGTATTATCATGAATTTTCTTCAACAATAAAATAATTATCCCAACATATTTAGCATCGAAATCAACTTCATTTTGGAATTTAACTAATTTATTCTTTTGGATTATCCCAATGATATCAGCATTTTTTGCGTACAACGAAATTACCTGATAATCAACTAATCTTTTGTCTTTAATGGCATCCGATGTACTGTAAGTTAAAAAATTATGTCCATAGATATCCTTGTTATCCATGCTTATAATATCTTCTGCATCTAAATCTCCTCCATAAATTTTCGGTGTTGCTGTCATAAACATTCGTTTTCTGATTTTTACATGATCATCAGTCAACATCGAACTAAATTTTTGATTAGCTTGTCCAACAGTCTTATGCGCTTCATCAAATATCCCAAAATCAAAGCTTATTCCTTTACATGCTTCAGTTAATTTATCTGCACTTTGATATGTACTAATCACAATCAATTTTTCGCTAGGCACAATTGATTTAATATATTGTCGAATCGATTTTGGATTCGTATACAGTATCAATCCATTTGATTTATATTTGACTTCTTCTTCAACATCCGCATCCGATCCCACCAGTAAATAGTGCAGTTTATTATTTTCAGCATACGATTGATTGATCCAGTCAGAATAAAATTGTGACAACAAATAGAGTGATGGTACAAATATAACTGTTTTCTTATTAAATAATGCATTATTGATCCAATATGATGTTAGAGTTTTACCTGTTCCACAGGCCATCGATATATATCCTCGATCAAAATATAAATAATTAAATTCGGCATTTAATATGCACAATTTTTGATATTGTAATGGTTTTTTTTTTCAAATAACTAATGTTGTTTCCACTAATACGCTTGAAAAATCGAGTCGGTAATGTATCAAAGAAATCTCCATATATTGGTTTCACTTTTGACGAATTCATCACTTCATCGCACAAATCGTATGTATTGGTAACCAAAAATCCTCCTTTGATTTTATTATTCATGCCGAATGACAATCCGAAAAATGTTGCTAATTCTGCCCATCTGATTGTTTTATTTGGATCTTGTCTAAATTTACATTGAATGGCATAATATTCGCCATTTATTATGGCTAATAAATCAATCCCTTTATCTTTCGATGGTAATTTTAGTTCGGTCAATATTTTTTGTGGTATATTTGAATATAACCAAATCGAATTTAGATTTCCGTTTAGTCTCGGATCTAGTTTGAACAGATGATATGTGAATTCTTCAAAAAAATCTCCCTTATTTTTTGGCGTTAGCTTTGATGTGTATCCATAGATTTCGTCGAATGAATTTCCGATGAACTTATTCATTTTAATTGATTAGAATATGTTCTTTTTTATATCTCTTTAATCAATATGATTTTTATTTGTATTTTATTATAGAGCCTATTAGAATTACAAGTATTTCAGGTTCAGGTAAATGGCCATCTGACAATAACGTATTTTTTTGACTCGAAAAAAAAATTGAAATTTTAACTGCTTGGAATAACTAATTTATTATAAAAACTAATCTACTCCCCAATTAAATGCAACAATTATTAGTCATTGCGCTTTTATTTGTCTCCCTGACTAAGTGCCAATCTGATCCCTATAACTCATGGAAAGGAAGTACTATTTGCGATGATGCCACTCCAAGTCTAAAGGATATTCAAGAACAATTTCTCTTTCAAACACTAGAATTAACTAAACCAAATTACTTTGGAAATTTTTCGGTCATTACGCCCGGATCGACTCCGGTTGTTGAATATGGTGGCACATTAAATGTTGCTCTAAAATTCCAAGATAATCATTTCAAAGCGAATACAACCGTTGTTATTGCGGGTACTCCTTATGTTACGCTTTTAGATTACATCTTAGGTAAGAATTCCAATTTTTGCCAAGTTGCTAGTACTTATCCAGCATCTCCAACACCTCCTCCGATCAAACGTGGCCACTCTTTTCCTGGCGGTGAATTGTTGTATGTTACGCAAAATAATAAGTTAGTTAGTGCTAACATACATATCATCAACGATGATGGAACTGTCATTAATGGATGGTTTATGCAGGTCGATAGCGATACTGATTTGACTAGCTATTGGGTTTATCAACTTAGTTAAACATTGATCCAACATTTTGATCTTATATGATTTATTAAAAATCATATAAGATCAAATTCAAAAATAACCAAATCGCAAATTATATTTAAACAATCAGATAATAAATTGACATATATGCTATAAAATGCCAAATACAACGACAAATTGCATAAGTCACTAATTTATTTGTTAATTCTCCTGCTATTAAAAAAACGAATCCAATTACTGGAAATACAATATCAAATAACATCTTATTCGGTTTATCATAGAATAGATTGAAAGAAAAAATAAATGTTATTGTAGCAACTATCTGATAAAGAATTAACCAATATTTAGCATTCTCTTTGGCAAATCGCTCTAATGCTATTTTTTCAAAGTCGTCGCGCAACGAACAACCAGTTACGGTTGGAGGCATTGTATATCCGATTCCGGGCAAACCATTCTTCATTTCGGTTAAATGTTTCATTAGTGAAAATTTTAGCATACATGCCATTAAGATCGCGCCATAATAATTTCCAGTTATACAAAAAGCGTAAAGTGGAAACAATGCGAATATATTTGTGAAAGTTATGATATATTGAATCAGAAATAAATGTTGATTCATGTGGGAATAATATGTGATTCGATATAGTTGTTTTAACTAAGATGATTATATTTTCAATTTTTTATCAATCTGTGACTTAAATTTGCACATTTGTGATGAACAAATAATTATTTTTAAATATCAAAAAAAAAAAAAAATTGAAATTTTAAACATCTAAGAGTATCCAGTAAGTTTAGGATAATATTCAACACTTAACTGTAATAACAAACAACATTCAACATTATGAGTAGCGACCAAGAATTTGATTCGGATGCCCGAGCATTTGATATGGATGATCCAGAAAATCTTGCCGATGCCTATAAAATTTTGGCATTAGACCTTGCTAGTGGAATGATCGATCTGAATATTTCACCCAAAGAACTGGCTGATGATCTGAAGTTACATCCGATGAATACCAAAGAGATTTGATTCGTTTTCATTTGATTTTTTTTTAATAATCAAATAAAAATTGAAATTTTAAACATTTTGGTGGACCCAGTAAGTTTAGGATAATATTCAATACTTAACTGTAATAACAAACAACATTATGGGCAATAACCAAGCATTTGATTCGAATGACCAAGCATTTGATATGGATGGTCCAGAAAATCTTGCCGACGCCTATACAATTTTGGCCAGAGACCTTGCCGAAGCCTATAAAATTTTGGCATTAGACCTTGTTGATGCCTATAAAATTTTGGCACTAGACCTTGCTAGTGGAATGACTGACGCGAAGAAATGACTGAGTCGATTGAGAAAGTTACATCCGATGAATGCCGAAGAGATTTGATTCGTTTTCATTTGATTTTTTTTTAATAATCAAATGAATACTTGCGCCATCTCGACCATTTGTAGAGAATTCGATTTAAATTAAATAATGTTTTGACTTTTTGCACTCTAAAAAAAATTGAAAATTTAAGTGTTTTTGTCTGGTATTTTAATTCAATTAATCAATATTAATGGATTTATTCGAATATGTCCCGGCAGAAATCGCAGTCGGAATAATGTCCTTTGTTGGAGATGTTGGATCGGTTATTATGATGAATGTTTGTCGAACATGGAAAACGATCATTCTAAAATCATTTCGTAATCACATTATTTCAAAAAATAGGTTTATTGAAAATGCCGCAAAAGACGGATATTTAGGTATTGTCAAATGGGCCAGAGAAAATCATTGTCCATGGGATAGTTTAACTTGTTCTAATGCTGCGGAAAGAGGTCATTTAGAAGTTTTGAAATGGGCCAGAGAAAATGGATGTGAATGGAATATTTGGACTTGCGCTTCGGCTGCAAAAGGAGGTTATTTAGAAGTTTTGAAATGGGCCAGAGAAAATCATTGTCCATGGGATAGTTTAACTTGTTCTAATGCTGCGGAAAGAGGTCATTTAGAAGTTTTGAAATGGGCCAGAGAAAATGGATGTGAATGGAATATTTGGACTTGCGCTTCGGCTGCAAAAGGAGGTTATTTAGAAGTTTTGAAATGGGCCAGAGCTCATGATTGCCCATGGCATAGTTCAACTTGTTCTAGTGCTGCTTCTGGGGGACATTTAGAAGTTTTGAAATGGGCCAGAGAAAATGGATGCGAATGGGGTTATAACGTTTGTTTAGTAGCTGCTATAGGAGGCCATTTAGAAACTTTGAAATGGGCCAGAGAAAATGGGTGTATATGGGGTAATAGCGTTTGTGCTGTAGCTGCTCGACTAGGCCACTTAGAAATTTTGAAATGGGCCAGAGAAAATGGATGTCCAGAAAACTAATAAAAAATCGAATAATTAAATACTTAACTATTCGATTAATCAAAGATATTTGATATTTATTTACCACAAAACATGACATGATTGATGATTTGAAATTGTTTGTGATGGAATTTCTCACGCTAGTTTAACAGCTCGGGGCAGGTCTGAGCTATAATTTGTTGATTAAAATAATTCATATGGTGTATGAATGATTTTATTCTGATTGGCATTTTATAATAGTTCGAATTTATAATTCTTTTGGATTCTGATAATGATTCTAAATTTATAATTAATAAAATTTAACGATATTTTTCTTTTAATTGGAATGATATTCGACCGGCAATGTCTGATTTTATGTCGAAATATTTATGATACATTTTGAATACTGATACTTCTTTGTCTTTGACTTCTAACATTAGATCGATTTCTATTTCGAACCAAGTAGGAATTTTTAATAAAAATAAGGGGATTCGATTGAGAGTCGCACTATGAGCGCCTTTTTTTAATCCTAATTGCTGCTCACTGATATGAATTTTTGGTCGAAGATTCCGAATTGACCATGTGGAAAATATTTTTCTCAGTAGTCGCTTGGTTATCGGACAATGATCATTTGATATCCTATTGTGGAATACGTCTAGGCAAAACGGTATTTGGAGTTCGATGCAAAAAGGTAGTAGGTCTGTAATGCTATAGCTAAATTCGTCATTTTCTAGTGAAATAAAACTTTGCACATGTTTTGGCATTGATTCAAAATTACTTTTCCATCGAGATAGAGTAGTTGGCTTATCTTGAAAAGTACCCCCGCCATGGATGATAATAACAGAGTCGTCGAGTGGTGTGTAGCCTAACATATCTAATAATTTGACGTGATTAATTAGATCTTGAATACTGCGTTGAACGACATCTTGATTGGGAGATCCTAGTTGACAATACTGACCCGGATGCATTGTTAATCGATGGCCACATTTTTTGGCATAGGCGCCGATTTCTTTGAGTTTATCTTTGACAAAATCCAAATTATAATCACTTCCTGATAATTGTGGATTCCCTAAGTGGGGAAATACGTTGGAACTGATTCTGAAAAATCTGATTCCATGGGCTTCGTTGTAGATTATTATTTTGAATAGATCGTCAACATTCTTCATAATTAGTTCGTTGATGTATTCAATTCCTTTGGTGCGGGCCGTTTTTATAATCATTGATCTTGATGTAAAGACACCAGCTTCTCGAAGATCAGTGTTGATACATGCATAACCCAGACGAATTTTATCGCTCATTTTATAGTATATTTAATTAGTAGATAAACTTTGCGATTTATTTGTTGACTAAGATAATTGTAAATTTGTCCTTTTTGACTCGTCAATGTATGGATAACTTTTGATGTTTTTGAATAGTCTTTCGGTTCTATGGGACATTTTACACAACTACCATAAATTCGACTTGTTTATCATCGTGGATATTAATATTTGCGAAATATTAATAATTAGAATAAAAAATGATTTTTTGATTTCTCGTATTTGTTTTGTGGCGATTTATTAATCGGCTATTTGAAAAGTTTCAATGTATTTATTACAATATCAATAATGTCCATAACGAATCTTATGGAGTAGACATACCTTTAGCATTTTAGTTAGATGTATATGCCAAATATACAAAATAATTTTGCATGCGTATTTAACTAAAATGTGTGTGCCAAATATATTTTTATATTTATAAAAAGTGATTACTGTATATCAAATAATGTCCTAAAAAAATTGAATTAATAAATGTCGAAATGAAACATTTAACAATATAAAATATTAGCCGTTTTTTAATCAATAATGGATAAACTAGTTAAGCCAAGAATATCCGACAGTCTTAAAAAAAAGATTGCTAAGAATCAAGATTGCAAATGTGCCCGCAAACCATATTCTAGAATCCCTGGTTTGGAGAAACATTCATGTTGCTCATGGGCACGAAAATATGATGAAGGAAAATTTTATAATAAGTATGTCATTATTAAATTAGATAGTTCAAAAAAAAATACTGAAGAAAATTTGATAGCGTTATGCATCGATTGTTACGATGTTTTATGTAAACGTTATAATCGTAGTCAGATGTATTCAGATTCTGAAGAATCTGAGGAATCCGGCTCTGATTCTGAACCTGAACCTAAAAGTAAATCGAAATCTAAATGCAAAACTAAAACGAATTCACTGACTGATTCAATAATTAGACAAACAAATACATTTAACCCAATTGAAAATATCACAGCTGTCAACCGGAATCTAATAAATAATGGTGTGTATAATTTAAATAGACAAGATGAATCATTAAAATTAAATAATTCTAGTTCTTTGCTTGATCTTTTTGATAAAAAAATTCGTATTATTTATCCCAGTCAAAATTATCCTGCACACATTAATATTTTTAGCGAACCATATATCGAATCAAGAATCATTGGATATGCTCACCAAGGAGATGTTTTTAATAGCAGTTCAAAATTCGATAATGATATGTTATGGACTAAAATTTTTTATAATAATCAATTAGGTTTTATCAAATCACAAATTAATGGAATAGTTACGATTGAAGAAATACATGCGAACAAATTAGTTGTAATTTCCGAAAAATCTGTAACTGTCCCCACAAATCCATTAAATGCTAATCCATCAAATGCTAATCCATCAAATACATATCCACCAAATACATATCCAGCAAATACATATCCATCAAATACTTATCCGGCAAATACTTATCCGCCAAATACATATCCGCCAAATACATATCCGCCAAATACATATCCAGCAAATACATATCCAGCAAATACATATCCGCCAAATACATATCCGCCAAATACATATCCGCCAAATACATATCCGCCAAATACATATCCGCCAAATACATATCCGCCAAATACATATCCAGCAAATATAAATCCATCAAATACATATCCAGCAAATACTTATCCGCCAGATACATATCCAGCAAATACATATCCGCCAAATACATATCCAGCAAATACATATCCACCAAATACAAATCCGTTCCATGCGAGTTCATCATTAAACACATATTCATCACCTATAAATCCATTAAATATAAATCCTACAGTTCAATCGGCGATGCCTCGTCTTCGTTCACTTCCGAATCCACCAACCACGGATCCCATTTTGCGATCATTTGTAACTAATCGCGAAACAGTCACTGCTCCAACAATAGTCCCAACCATTCCTCCGATAATAATTCCTAATCAACCAGTTGAAAATGTAACTGAATCAATGATTGACTCTAAAAATAATACTGTCAAATGTTGTATTTGTTTTGAAGCGCCACCCAACAAAATCGCATTAGTACCGTGTGGCCATACTAGTTTTTGTTCTGGATGTATTGGTCGACTCAGAGAAAAAAAATGTCCAATTTGTATGCAACATTATAAATCAGTTATTCCTGTATTTGATTAATTATATTTTTATAAAAAATAAATATTGCATTATCGAAAATGATCGCCCAACCAACATTATTTGTTTGGTTAATACCAGTATTTATAGTTGCGTTTTTTCTGTTAGAAATTGCATGAGTAAAAACAAAAATATTATTATTTGTTCTAAAATTGGTTAAAAAATAATATGCCGAAACAAATAGCGAGTTCAACAATGAGTTTGACAACATGTACAGAATTTGTGGATAAATTAAAAAACTATTTTTGTTAATGCAGATTAAAATCATTCATACATTGTATGAATGATTTTATTCTGTCTGGCATTTTACGATATTAGTCACTTCTAAGTGGTAAGTTATTAGATTAGGAGGACAACCTGTAAAATAGGGTGTTGGGCCGGCTTTCTGTTTAATCCGAACCGTCGTCAATTTTCCATTGCGAAATTCTAAACAGTGAGCAGCACCATGCCAATTGATTCCATCTACTGGATCTACGCAACAACCTACACCAAGAAAATCATAATCGGATTCGGTTGTCATAAAACTTTCAATTAATGGAATAAGGCGACAGTTCATTATTATTGTTTTTCCTTCTTCAAGCTTTTTATGTAATGCAAATTCTTCAAGTTCGAGTTCCAATCCAAATGATCCTTTATTGGTATGCCATGTTAAATCCATACTATTACCAACTTTATTGTCTTCGATTTCCTTTCCATATTCAGGGCACTGAACATATTTTTCGGTTAATATTTTTATGTCAAATCTAATCGATTCGTCATGGAATTTTGTCCCAAATCCTCTTGAAACTCTGCCGCGATAAGATCCGAACAAATGTTTACGCCAAAAATGACCGTTCATCGTGATTATAATGATTATAGTGATTATAATGATTGAGATTCTTGATATACTTATTAAACAGTTAAATATTCAATTTTTTTTTGATATTTCATCATTTATGAAACTGATACTCGGAGAAATTCATTTTTATGAATCAATATCATCAATACATATTATTATCATTTGTGAATTAAAATCATTTATACAATTTATGTATGATTTTATTTTGTTTGGCATTTCACAATGTCAGTTACTTCCAAACCATAAATTACGGCATTATCCGGATAATATCTAAAAAAATTTACAGGGAGAGTGCCGGCTTTTTTTTCAATACGAATTGTCGTTAAATTTTCATTACGAAATTTTAAATAGTGTACGGCATCTCCCCATTCAATTCCTTCTATCGGATGTATACAGCAACCTTCACCAATTAAATCATAGTTATATTCGTTTGTTATAATATTTTTGATTGAGGGAGCCGAAATAAGATGATTATTCGTCACTAATGTTTTTTCTTCTTTAATCTCATTATGTAATGCACATTCCTCGAGGCTGAGTTCATATTCAAATGGAGCAAACTGATCTGTATACCATGTCATATGCAAAATATTACTAACAGTATTGTCTTTAATTTCCTTTCCGAAGTCGGACCCTGAATAAGGTTTTCTGTGTTTGATCTCGAATCGAACTGATCTGTTACGAATTGTCGTGCCACATCGTCTTGAAATTCGACCACGATAAGATCCGAACAAATGTTTATGCCAAAAATGACCGTTCATCGTGGCTATAATGATTATAATGATTGAGACTCCTGATATACTTATTAGATAGTTAATTATTCAATTTTTTATTATTGATGACTAATAAATAAGTTAGTTTTATTTATTAAAAATGTACATAGGCTTCACTATCATCAACTGTGAGTATATTTTGATTTTTGACATATAACACGCAATCATTAATTTGAGTTTGTTCAGTTTCAGTACGAATTTCAACATTAACTGAATCGATTCTCGTAAAATTTAGGGTAGAATGTTCATCGTATTCATGTAATGCGCTATTTATGTTTATTGGAAAACGATATAGATATTTGCATCCGAGGTCACAATAGCGTTCGATTTCTTTAATAATTTCCATAGGTAATATTTTCCCTAAACAAAGACTAATCATCAATGAATGATTTTTGGACCAGCTGTCACGTCGACTAATTAAACATTTGAAAAAATTAATGAGTTTCGGATCGAAAGATTCGGAACGCTGTCCATTGAGCATCATGCAAAAATTTGTAATTGGATATTTTATTTCTATAAATATGTCCGAAGAAACATGGCGTGGACAAATTTCAGCAATTTTATTAATTGGCACAATAAATGTTTGATATTGATTTATTTTATAATAATTAGAAATTTGCTTAAGTTTTCGGCGATCCGATACTTCTAAAAATTTATAGCCAACAACAATGTCGTAATCAAAATTAAAAGGCGAATCCAACAGAGCTCGTACAGAACTCTTAATGGTAGAAACCAATGGAATTTCGAATTTGGTAGGATTGTATAACAAAAGTGTATCGGTGGTTGTCTGGTTTAATTGATCAACATTCATGAATATATCAGGTTTTCCGAATAATTTATCGTTAATTGTAATATAGGCCAAATCTGATTTGTATTCGATCGATGATGAAATCATTAATATTGAAAATGGAATATTCCATACTATCTTACCACTAATTGTTATTTTCAAATAACTAATTTCATTCATATATTTTGATGGCACAATTAGACCACTGATAGTTAATAAATCAGCATTTCTCCTAAATTCGTGTGAAGTGTTGGTTGTACATGGAATAATGAGTGGATAAGAAGCAGAATGAATTGGAAAGTAAGCATTCATTTGCGAAGACGCAACTAATTGGACCAGTTTTGCTGTCATACTCATATTATAATTCATTGGTGTAAATTTTTAAATGAATATCAAATAATTATTTTACAAAAAGCTAAGTGATTCGGTGAGAATATTTCGATTGTTTTTTTGTGTAAAAATCAATCTAGATAGAAATTATTACAAACAATACTTCTTTTGTAATTCCGGAAGAGAAAATTCGTAAACGGTATTTTGGACATATTTGCAGACATACAGTTTATTATTATCGGGAGAAAGCGTTATTGTAGATGGGCTTTGTCCAACAGAAATTGTGGGACCAATTACTTTTTGACATTTTAAACAAACGACATTGATAGTGCCTTCGCCTGGAGTAAGATTTTGAAAATTAGCCTTCGCATATAATGTGTTATAATTAGAAACATATGCAAAATCATTAGAAATTGCAATTCCAGATGGTTGTATGCCAAGCTGAATATTATTTATAATAGAATTCATCATAAGATCAACAACACTAACAGTGGTACCATATGGAGCGAAATCATTACTGCCGAAATTGGTTACATAAGCAAATCTACCATCTTTGGTTATGGCAATATCAAAGGGACCAAAAAATCCAGTAATTCGATTAATAATCGTATTTGTTCTTGTTGAAATAATATTGAGAGTACCAGATCCGATTGTGCCATCGACATAAGAGATTACATAGAGGAAATTTTCGTGTGGACTAAGGGCAAGAGCAGCCGGAGCCAGATCAACAACAATTGTATTAATAATTTTTCTTGTTGTCAAGTCAATAACACTAACAGTTTTTCCGTTCCCGCTAGTAAGTCCTCCGGGAGCTCCATAATTAGTTACATAGGCAATATTTTCTGTAATAACAATACCACCAGGGCCATCGAAACCTTCGATCAGCGCAATAACTCGATTACTTTTAATATGAATAACGGAAACAGTTCCCGGTTCCAAAACTGTAGCCGGACTACCACTATTACAAACGTAGGCAAATTTACCGCCAGAATCAATGGCTATTCGATAAGGTTCAACAAAAGAATTATCATGGATAGTTAGCATCGAAATACCCTTTTTCAAATCGAGAATCGTAACAGAATCGCTACCCGGAATTGAATAATTGTTACTATTTGCGACATATCCATATTTACCATTAGGCGTAATAGCAATATTTGCCGGATTTACACCTACATTAAATATTTTATCGGGTAGAATTGAAATATTCGTAGTCATTATATATTTTAAATACATATTTTGTGACGCGCATACTAATGATGATGATAGAGATACAGATAGAGATAGAGATAGTATAGCTGTTTTGCACGAATCACTCATGGATTAAGTATTTAAAGAAATACGTTTTAACATTATAGCATCCAAAAAAATATTGAATAATTTATTAAATAATTTTTTAGTTTGTCAATGCAATAAACCATGAGACAGCCGGTTGAATCGCAGTCTCTTCAATAATTTGATGACCCATGTGTCCGGCGACCATAATTGCTTTATGGGGTTGACCATTATCATCAATATCAATCGGTGTCATAACAAATCCGGGTCTAATCTTATTAGTATCGATTACGGGCCATTCTGTTTCAATCATTTTTCCTTCGGATCGAACTGTTAATTTGTCACCGAGCCATTTACCATCTTCGTCAAATACACAGAAAACGGAAATCCATCCAGACAAATAACTCGGACCAGATCCTCCACGATAATAGCTAGTAATTCGATTCCACCAGTCAATATTTGGCGTATCAGTGATCGACTGCACAAAATTCTCCAAAATCGGATCCAACATCGCATGCCATTTAATTAATAGTCCGCTGTTATTATCGTACTTAACCAATTCGGCAGCCCGCTTTCTAAGATTTTTCCAATCGTTGACCGTTCCTAACATTTTTACATTAGGGATCCCACACCTCAAACAGCATTTATAATCAAAATATTTTTTCATTGTTGACATCATTATTATTGATGCGGCGATCTTGTCGGTTTTCGTTGTTGTAGTGAATTCCGGTATAATCCAGTTTGCCATTGCGCCATCAATAATCTTTTCCGAAATTTGCTTAACCATGGCTTCGGCAAATTCATCGTAAGGTGCGCTTCTTAGTACGCCTGCATGGAACGAAACGAGTTGTTCCTTTCCATCAAAAGTAACAAATAATTTTCTGAGTTGTTCGGCATTTGCATTGACATAGCTAGAAAATTGTGTCAGAATCGAAATCCATACATCATCTGGTCTTAAAATAAGATCGTGGTGGTTGTTATAAGATTCGAAAACTCCCCCGACGAAACCATTTTCAAAAGTGGCGCCGTTGATGTTGTCGAGTGGACATGATTGTAGAACTTCGGTACACTTTGAATGTTTGTAAATGCTTAACTTTTCTGGGTTTAGGGGCTTGGCATTAACTTTTTCTAAAGATTTGTCAGAGACTTGGAATGTAGTCATGGTGGTAGTATGATTTGGTGATATTTTTTAGATAGGTGATCAAGCAGTTTTTTTTTCAATTTTTTTATTAGATTTTATATTTTTGTATTATGTACAAAAATATCAAATAATTTGACATTTAATGTAATTATTCTCGTATTTTTTTCATTATTAATTTCATCTAATTTAAGACTATTAAAAATCATCATCTACGTATTCGTCTTCATTAGTAATATTTAAATAGTTATCGAGAGCTATTTTTGTGTGGATATTAATTTCTTCAATAAATGTTTCTTTGCTTTGAAAAATTGCTTTAATATCATCACATGATTTTCCACATTGTATGGCTTTATGATATTGCATGTTGAGAGAATAAAAAAATGCAATTATATATTCTGGTAAACGTTGATTTGCGGAACATTTGTCCTGATATTCCTCTATTTTTTCGCACATAAAATCAAGACTCGTTTTATTTTTTGGTTTATTTATTTTGCAATAAGTGTAAAGCTCATATAATATTTTATAATAACGTTCACTCCGAGTCATAATGTATGTTTTTATGGAATCTATAATTTCATTCGTTACCTTTTCTATGGGAAATTCAAAAAATAATGCCGCTGAAGAGTCTAATGTTAATAAACAAGCTAATACTTGTTTTCCGGAAAATTTTTTATTATCACACTTTGATAATAAGTATTGATGAAATATTATTTCTAACATGATCTCATTAAAATTTAATTTATTAAATTGCGGTTTTAAGATAAAGAATATTACATATTTTTCGGAATATGCTATTATTGGATATTCATGATTTAAATTAAAATTTATTTTTCCTTTTTTCCCACTTCTAAAACAAAAAAAATAAAATGTGTTATACACAAATTTAGCTTCTGGATATTTAATTTTGAGTTGTTGCTTAAAATTTGTTATTATTTTTTTAATATAATCAATTTTGTCATAATGATGACGAATACTATTTCGTATTTCGGGATATGAATTTGTACTCGATGTTTCTGCATTAAAGAATTTTTTGCACGAACAATTTGTTTCATGTGTTGTCATTATATCGTGCGAACACTCATCAAAAATATACATTATTGAATAAACATCCATGATAGATATTGTTGTATATTTACCATTATCCATTACTGACCACATATGAAGTAATATAAGTGTTTCCATTGAACATAAATCTGGATATGTGTTTTCATTTTTCCTAGTAAGAAATTTTTGTTGTATATTTTCCATGTATTCTTTTAAAATATCACAGTATCGATAATAAAATGATTTCTCATACTTTTCAAATAATAAAATAGGAATATTATCTATGGTTACCGGATCAGCTCCGAACATCCGACATAATCTACTATATTGTTGTTTATTACTAATTTCGTTTAATAGTTCATAATATTTAGTATAACTACATTTTTTAATTTTGAGGTTAGATATTTTATTAATGACTGTTTTAAACTGTGATTTTGTTAACCTTTGTGCTTGAATATCATCGTCATCATCCATTATTTCGCTTTCAATTATATTTTTAAGAACATGATAAAAAAACATGTTATATCTAAGGATATGATGTCCCCAATCGATTAGCTGTTTTTTGTTATTGATCTTTGGGATTTGTTTAATATAATCTGAAGGTTTAATTATTTTTAAATTGAAAATTTTAAATGAATCGGTATCCACAACATATGACACAATTTCATTGATTTTTATTGATTTTGAAAATCCACTAAGAATTGGTTGAATTGATGGATCTATTTTTAAATATTTGGAGAATCGTTCACATACTTCGTCGCCATTATTTACAATTCCGACATAAATTGATTTTTTTTGCCGTGTAAGTGCAACATGCAATAGTGAATTATATACTAAATTATCTGTCTGCTTACTAAATTTCGTTAATGTAAATTCACTTAAACCCAACACAAAAATTACCTCGCAGCCATTCCCTTTAGAAGTGTGTATGGATACGAAACGAGTTGCATGTTCTGATTCATTTAAGTTGATTGGACGTCCTTCTTCTGATTTATGCAAATAAACATATTTATGAAATTTTTGATCTAATTTATCTTTCCAATGTTCATCTTTTGAAAGAATTTTTCTGTATTGAAGATTTTTAAATTTTTTTATCCAAAATTTTTGAACAGCTATTTCTAATTGTGATGCTACATAGTTTTTAGAAATGAATGGAAAAATAAACATAAAATTTTTAGGTAAATAGTTATATATATTTACTTCATTCTTCATTTTGAAAAGGATGTCTTTGATAAACTTATTTACTTTAGTACTATCAAAATCATGATTATAAATCATTGGTATTTGGAAAATATTGTATGGTTTTTTATTATCTTCATGTTTATATTTACAATCACCATCACAAATACTTTCTATGGGAGGGAGGTCCCATTTTTGAAATGGGACAATACTGTTAACAAAATTTATAAATTGTGCATTATGAAATCGTCTGACATTATTAATGCCTCTGTTGGATTCTATCTTAGAATCTAATGCGATCTCGTTTTTGCTATTTTTTTCTACAGTGGTGTGAATATTAATTTCATTAGTTATACTTTGTAATTTATCTCCGATAACATATATATCAATCCCTGTTTTTTTTACAATTGTATCAAAAGATTCAATATACATCGGTTCTAAATCTTGAGCCTCATCAATAATTATTAGACATTTTTTATCTAATGTGACAATATTTTGCGCATATTTGATTCCACCACGTCGAGTCATATTTATACAACCATCTTTAATGGATCTAATTAATCCACGGAAGAAATCACCATCATCGTGATTTTTATTCCCTATAGCCCATGCAAATGAATCAATTGTACCTATAATGATTTCAATTTCTTTTGTTGAAGTGTGACATTCGATTTTTATTTGTTTTCCGTTTTCATCAACAGTATCAAATTCGATTTGTCCCAATTTTCCTTTCTGTTGTTGTTCTTTTAATTCTGAATAAATAACTTGTTTCGCAGAATGCACCTTTGTTAAATATATAAATACGTTTTTGTCACGGAATTTATCATTGTCTTGTAGTAATTGAATACTTTCATAAGTTTTTCCACAACCGGCTCCTCTTTGATTGAAATAAATAATACCTTGTTTGATATGTTCATATTCCCAATCATTATTACCTTTAAGATAATCCATAAATTCATCGGCCGTTTTGTAATTGCGTACTGAAATTGTATTATTTTTGAAGTCATTCGGATTGATTTTAAAAATTCTATTCTCATTATCCAAATAAATGAATTTTTGATCCACAAAATTTTTGTATTTCCAGAAATCGGTCGCAAAAGTAATATCATAATGATCTTTGTTTTGTTCTACAACAAGATTATCTAAACATTCAAGTATCCAATAAACCTGAAAATCATGATTATTATAATCTTTAGTTCGCAGGTTCACGTTCTCTAGTGATATGTAACTATGTTGAAATTCTATTACCCGGCTCTCATTTTTTATAATTGCATCTGCTCGACGATTTCCTATCGTAATTTCGGTAGCTGAATCTGGAAACATATTTTGCCAATCTTTGTGCCATTTAGTCATCTCATTATCCCCTAAATTTTTATGTTTGAAGTGGCATTTTCTCTTAGCAGATTCATAGCTGATCAATTCATTTCCTTTTTGACAAACGATCAAATAATCTTTTCCTTTAACTTTTTGTTGCATTTTTTTATTTTTTAAATAGTCTTCTATCAAAATTATATGTGTTGGGGTTTCACCATCCTTTTTAATAACGTATGCAATTTGTGAATCAAATTCGCAATCACATTTATTGAAAATCGTTTCTGCATCGATCTGTTTTTTTTCTAAATTCTGCAATAATAATATATATTCTTCGATCTGATTTCGATTTATGAAAACATAATCTTCAAAATTATTTTTTTCGCATTCTTCAAACAACGCAACTTCTTCATATAATTTTTTTTGCCAGTCAAGAGGGTGTGTATTTGTCATATTTTTTGTTGAAGATTTACTGAGAGATAATTGCATTTTTAATAATTTGATTAGATGATATTGTCTTTATATATCATTCAGTATTATCATGAATTTTATTTACATACGTATCATTTATTGATTTGAAAAAAATGAAAAAATAGAATCTCTTGCATTTCAACTACATTTTTTAATAATTTATGTTCATTAAAAAATATTTGATTCGATTTATAATAATTAAAAAAATTGAAATAAAAATATCTTGGATAAGCTAAATATATTCAAAATCATTATCTATCGCTTTAACACATGTTACTTTTATTGCTAGTGATAGCGATCACATTTGGTAGTGTGTCGGGAACTGATGTAGAATCAAATGTATACAATAATTTGATTAAGTTTATCAATACATCAAATTTTGGCCGGAGAAATATACCAATCTATAATTCGACATATTTTGATTGCCAATGTATGCAATATTCCACTTATGATGAATACATGCGCTGCTGGAATTATATTGATAAATGTGAATGGTTTCAAGGATGCAATTATTCCAACAAAACCGATCGCGAAAAATGTATTTTGCGTTTTTCTGATTTTCGTACAGTATATTTTCGCATAAAAAATATGACAACAATTGTAAATCAACTAAACGCTACTTCCATACTCAAAGCAAAAATGATATATTGGTCCAATATGAATAATATTAATCAGATAAATTTTATTAAAGACAAATTGCCACGTGATGTTTCTAAACATATAGTATGTACAATAGTTTCCGAAAGAATACTTAATGGTCTAACTGTTGATGAGTTCACCATCGATTTAGTATGTCAAATGCCATTGAAAAATCAAATCGATTATCTACTAGTAGTAGCAAATTTTCCAGCTGACATATTACATAATCTATTCTAACTTGTACATAATTAGTTGATGTAATATATCAATTTAAAATTAATATATTATCATTTTGTTTAAAATTATTTCCCGTATCTTCTTTTTTACTATATGAAATATGCAATTCTATTTATTGTCAATTTTTTGTATAACGTTTATATTCATCAAGAAAAAGTTCCGGAAATTTTATTCTTGACATTCGTAGCGTTTGCTCCCATAGCTCTAATGGATATTCTAGATCATCTCCCGGATCGTTATCAAAATACTTTTTTATTGATTTATGTAGATCACGATCCATTTCTTCCATAGTTATTCCTTTTTTTCGATTAGTCTTTGATTCATTGTTATGAATATCTTTCTTTTTGTCTTGCATAAATCTTTTGGTTTTTACCATGTGACACATTATGCATAATGCTTGTAAATTACTTTTGTCATCATTTTTACTAGTTACATGTTCAATAATATGATCAATTTCATATCCACTCTCATCAAATGAACCTTGTTGATCAATTGATTTCCATAATGGACATTTATAATTAGTCAATCCCCTCAGATTTGAACCTGGTTTATTCGCACATTTATAGTATTGTCTTCCAGCAACACTTTTTTTAACTGATTCTGATACATTTCTTGTAGTCATTAATGATATTTAAAACGATTATTTTTATATCATACGATTCGCATTTGTGAAGTTTTATAAAAACTTTTACTTGACATAATTTATTGCTGTTTTATAAATTCTGATTAGGCTTGATTTATATTGCTTGAGAAAGTTATAATTAGGATTTTTTTATTTGATTCGATTTATGACGCTCAATAAAGTTCTGACTAGGATTTTATTTGGCCCAATTTATGGCGCTCAAGGAAATTCTGACTAGGATTTTATTTGGCCCAATTTATGGCGCTCAAGGGAGTTCGGACTAGGATTTTATTTGGCCCAATTTATGGCGTTCAAGAAATTTATTGATTAGATTTTTTATTTGATTTAATTTATGGCGCTCAAGGGAGTTCGGACTAG
>Ga0206798_1074_pt1 | contig 21380 bp, 21 predicted proteins | sample Alteio_BWOrgCont_66_FD_152893 | JGI IMG/M metagenome (GOLD analysis project Ga0206798, IMG submission 152893) | Enriched cells from forest soil in Barre Woods Harvard Forest LTER site, Petersham, Massachusetts, United States -... | ecosystem: Environmental > Terrestrial > Soil > Temperate forest >...
GGCATAGGGTGAGACAAGCAGCTTAAGAACTTCTTAATCGGGAAAAACCGGCGATGAGCGCATTATCGCACTTTCTCCACTCCTTCGATTACAGATAACGCCGGTTATCGCACGCATTAGGGCAATTTTCGTATTTTCAATATTTTCGGCAGCTTATTTGAAAAACACTCAAAAATTCACCTTACGAAACTTGACATCGTAGCTGAGTGTTTGGGAGGTCAGATCAATAGCATGCGGGCTATCGCCAAAGGTGTATTCGAGACATGCGCTTAAGTACGAGACGGCTTCTGACAGGCAAGCAGGAGTGCTTTGTTCGCGAATATTTGGTGGACTTTAATGGTACCCAAGCCGCCATCCGCGCGGGCTACAGCTCCGACACCGCCTGGTCGATCGCCAGTGAACCGCTCAGAAAGAGCAGGGTTTATTCAATGATCGAGTTCCGCCGGCGCGAAGAGGCAAAGCTATTCGAAATTTCCCGTCGTTCCATCATCTCGAAACTCAACAAGATTGCCTTCGCTGACCTCAGTATCCTGCTAGACAAAAGCGGGAAAATGAAACCGCCGCACGAATGGACCGCCGAAATGGTGCATGCGGTGGCGTCTTTCAAAATTGTGTATCATTATTCGGGCCGTGGCAAAAATCGAAAACTGGAAAAGACCACCTACAGCGTCAAAATGAAGGACCGGCTAAAGGCGCTAGATTTGCTCGCCAAGCATCTTGGGGCGTCTAAGTCATAGACTGTGAAGGCCGTCTCTTTACGCCGGGCTGACCTTGGCCGTAGCCTTGGCGTCTCTCGAAAAGAGCGGGGGTCAATTCACTCAGTAGACTCGGATGGAGAGTATGACCGTGATGTTCTAGGTCTCTGGCTGCGGCGACGCGGCACCGTTCCGGTCATTCCGGGTCGCTCAAATCGCCTTAAATCCGTTCGTTACAGCAAAAAACATTATCGCCGGCGGAATGTGATCGAACGTATGGTCTGCCGACTCAAGGGCTACCGACGCCAGGCCGCCCGTTACGACAAGTCGGCTCAGCACTTCTTCAGTGCTCTCTGCGTCGTCGATGCTTTTCGATTTCTGGATTATTGGAGTCTAGACCCTAATAGTACGGGGGCTTGCCAGTATGTAGTCTATACACTACAATAGGGCGTGATCGATCTTCTAAGGACCGATACGTTCGACAAGTGGTTTCGCGGCCTGCGTGATACGCGGGCCAAGGCCCGGATTGATGAGCGTCTTGAGCGGCTCGCAAACGGCAACCCTGGCGACGTGAAACCGGTTGGAAGTGGTGTTAGTGAATTGCGGATCGATTATGGACCAGGGTACCGGCTCTATTATGTTCAGCGTGGAAAACTGGTCATCATCCTGCTGTGCGGCGGCGATAAGGCCTCGCAGCGTAGGGATGTAACGAAGGCGATTGAATTGGTGGAAGGACTAAAGACATGAAACTCACTAGGTACGATATTGCCGATTATCTCGACAATGATGAGATGATCGCCGCCTATCTCGACCTGGCTTTCGAAAGCGGGGACCTGTCCCGCATCGCGGCCGCGCTTGGCAATGTTGCCAGGGCTCGTGGCATGACGAAGATCGCCAAGGCGACTGGGCTTTCGCGTGAACAGCTATATAAGACCCTCAGCGCGGATGGAAAGCCAGAACTGGCGACCGTCCTCAAGGTCATGGCCGCATTCGGCGGTGGGCTAAAATCAAACTTTCAGCCGCCAAAGCGCCGCCTGGCAAAAGGGCGCAGAGCTGCCTGACAAGCAGAACCTAAAACTGACGTGTATTTCTCACCTGTGCCTTCCGGAAACCCTAGGCGAGGATCGGGAACGGTTCTTGTGGCGCGTGCGCCATAAAGACCAGAGCCGCGACCAGACAGACACCGATTACTGCCGCTGGAAGGGAAGGAAATTCTTTCATCCGGTCCGTTAGAGCTAATTATATCAACTTGCGGGCTACGACACCATAAGACATTCCACAGGCGGAGCGGTCCATCCCCTCAAGTGCTTTGCAGGCCAAAGCGCTCGCCAGGGCAATTGGATAGCGATTGATCGAGGCCAAAGGCGGCCAACGGGTTGGGCCGTCTAAAGTGGCGTATTCGAATATCTCAAATCCGTGCTTCGCCAGTATGAAATCTAACACATGAGGCCAAACTGGAAAAATATGGCCATTGTCTAAATCGGCAAGCTGAAAACACGTCTGATAACCTGTAAAAAGGGCCATCCACCTGGCTTTGCTCCAACGCGGATTTGGTGTGGTTACTATGAGTAGCGCGTTTTTTGGCGCTAGAGCGCTGATATTTTTCAGCGCCAGATCGCAGTCACCCAAATGTTCTATAACATCCAGTAAGAGTATGGCGTCGGGGATCTCCCGTACTGGGCAGCTATCCGAAAGGTTCCAGATTTGAACGAGATCGTCTGTGGGATTGACGTCGAATCCCATCCACCGGTGTCCGGCATCTAGAACATTGGCCTGAGTCATTCCATTTCCAGCGCCCACATCAAATACCAACCCATTATTGGCAGGCAAACAGCGTTTAAGGACGTCACCAGCGTACTCGTACCGAGATAACCCGCAAATAGTGTCAACCGGCCTCATATGGCGATCCTCCAGAGAGCTCCGGTCGCAACGTGCGCCAAACACCGGAGCGGACTCGGTAGGCTTGGCGTGCCCGTCCGTTGTTGGTGCCGCGAGGGGGATGCGTATCGACCGCCGGTATCCAAGCCAATATTCCCACAGAACTCTCCTCCCCAGCCCGGGCGCACTTTATCCCGACCGGGCAAATCGCGGCGGAACCGGCTGGCTTTGTGAGTTTTTGCATCCGATTTGCGGATCAATACGAAACATTCGCCAATACGTCTATCGCTTAATGAGGCAACCTGGAAGACAAGTCTCGCCATAGTTCGTCGTCAAAGCGGCTCCGTAGTCTTCGACGGTCGGAGCAGCCACGTCGAGATACCTACGAGACTACTGGCCGTCCGCTCACATCGTGACAAGTGTCGCGGCCTGAGCGAAAATTTCGTGCCAGCGAGCGATCCAGCGCGTGCGATCGAGTGGTTTGTCGCCAATAAGAAACGGCTGTCGCAGATATTGCAGGTAAAGTTCGTCATCGCGATCGATCGCGATGATCCGGTCGACAAGTGATTCAAAACCTAAGGCCGCCCAAGCATGCTGTTCTATTTGGGAGAATGTGCCGTTGATGCGCCGGGCGATCCGTTGAGGCAAAGTCGGTAAAGCCGCCATCCGAAGTGAATGTTGAAAATGGGGCAGCCGCGGTAGCAGCCGCCTCGGGTTGGGCAGATGATCATGTGCGTTAACAAAACGAGCGGTATTGAATGAACGACCTATCTGCGGGTCGCCCCAATAAATCGGCAGACTGTCGGCTTCGATCGCATCGGTCAGCTTTTCGGTATTGTAGCCGGGCCATGATGAATTCTCGAAAGCAACGACGAACTTGTATTTGCGCAAAAACGTTACTTTAGCGCTCCAATCCGGCTCTCCTGGGATGGGATCGATGCTGGGCATGTTATTCATTGATTTACCCGGCGCGTCGACGAGTTTGTAACGCGATAGCGCGCGAACGAACGCTTCGCGATAATAGACAGAATTGGCATAAACAAATGCACAGAAACGCGTTTTCTCCCACAACACTTCGGACCAATCTCGCCTCTTGTGTATGAGATGTGAATCGTCGTTCCAGCGGGCAATTCGCATATAGCGCGGATTACCCACATACTCTTCATGCTCAACACCGAAAGCCCAGTCGCATTCGTCCATGAGTGGTCGCAAATTCTCGCAGCCAATGAACACTTTAAGATAGCGGCCCGGGGGCATTTCTCCCCCGTACGGCCCGTAGAGCAAGACCTGCGGTGTATCGGAAATAACAAAATCACAATAGGGTTTTAGATCGGATAGAAGTTCATCGATGATATCCTTCGCCGTTGCATCGGCCCAAAAGCGCGCGATGTTTATGGCGACTTTTGGTCTTAAACCTGTTTGGTCCATGAGACGGTTCTTAAAAGCTTCCGCGACTCTGCCGAAAAATCCTAGGTCAACTTTAGGTGAGTTGAGCCATGAGATAAGCAACCGTTCTTTCCACCCGGTATCGAGCCCAATAGCGGGCGACCAACCCGATCTTTCCCGCGGCCTGACGGAAATTTCGTACCAGCGTGATTGAGACCACTGAATAGCCGGCCTCGCGTCCAGGTGGGGTGGAAGGCATCAAAAGATAGCTCCGTTTTTGAAGCCTGATATTTGTGATCTTACACCCAGGCTATATAGAACTGGCGATCAATAAAAATGTGTCCTGCGTGTGACCGGCGAAGAAATCTCTTATCAAAGATGCAGCACTTCGCGTGCAAGGGTTCGGTTTAATTCGCGGAGCGAATCCGGCCTGCCCGCAAAGGAACGCACAACCAGTTCGGCACCACCTGGCTTACTGAGCAACAGCCGCAGCTGGTCACGTTTTTCAGGGTCGGCGGCTAACGCGTTGACGTCTTTCAAAAGGGTGGTCTGTACCCGCGCCTGCAGGTGGCTCCATAAGGGTGCGGCGACCAACGTACGGGGAAGGATCAAATAATAATCCCGTGGCGCGAGGTCAAAGCCTAGCGTCAGCGCCTTTGCTGCCTTCTGGGGGGCCTCCTGTGTGAGCAAAGACGCTAGAATTATCCATCCGCGCGCAGAAAGGGGAGAGCTAGAGAGGGCGCGCTCCACCTTCGTGACAATCAGTTGTGATGGTGCGCCCGCATCGATCGCAGCTTCAGCCTGCAGAAGAGCGGTTTCCGGATCATTCCTAGAAGCGCCTGCGAGAAGATTCGCGGCTTGACGATAAGACGGCATGGGCAATGGCGTGTCAGTCTGGATGTACGCCGTGGCCGGGAACGCTCTTTCAAGCAAAAGACCCGTATGGAACCGCGGAATGGCGGCTACCGTAAGCGCTCCCGCGGGCAACAATAGTAAGAAACGAAGTATCCAACGCGCGCTCACGTCTGCGATCCTATACGACTTCGGTCAGACTTCGCGAATGCCTGACCGACTCCCATCCCCAAAATTGTGGCATAGGTCAATGCGACCGCCGGCATCTGCAAGCTGAAGTCAAATAGTGAGTGGATGCCGACCAATATGCTGGCCCCAATACCGAGCGCCGGAAATAACAGGTTGCTCCTGCGCACAAAAAGTCCACGAAGACAAACGCCGTTGAGCCATAGCAGTGCTACCCACCAAAGGACGGCCGCTGGCAATCCCCACCCCGCAGCCAACTCCAAATAATCATTGTGCGCCTTATCCATGATAAAAGGCATAGGAGTTGTCGAAAAAAGCGGATAGACAATCTGATATGTGCCTAGACCCCAGCCGGTCAGGGGCGCGTTATGAATCATGTGAACTGCGTCATTCCAAAGGAGGAGACGCGTTTTGTCTGTGGCGCCGGAGCTCGACATATCGTTCAATCGAGATGACAGGGATCCACCATTCATCTCGAGAAGCGCCAAAGCGGTTATCATCACCGAGGACGCGATCGCCAAAGTCGCCCAGCCGCGCTTTTGTGGGGTCGCGAGACCGAGAGCGATTAGCACCAGCGCAATCATTGCGGCCCAGGTCGCCAAATTGCCGCCTCGGGAGCCGGTCGAGAGAACCGCCGAAAATGCGAGCGCGGTGGCTAAAAGCCACGCAATGCCGCGCCCCAACAAATATTGCGCCAAATGGGTCAGATGAGCCCGGACGCCCTGAACCTTCTCGGTTTGGTGCCATCCTCCGGATACCAAACGCACCCCCGCGCATACCGCAATTAGCCCTTCGTAGGTCGCGAAACTATTGTGATTAACAAATGGTCCTGGAAAATCCCGCGCCACTTGTTGTAGGGGCATGCCGTAAAAAATCTCGAACTGAGATTGACCGATAAGCACAAGAACAAAACCATAGGCCGCGTAAAACGCCCCAATTGCGACGAGGGCATTCAGTAGAATATCGGCTTGCTTCGGCTCCCTGGCGAAGACGCGCGCCAGCCACGCGGCCATTACGTAGCTGGAAAGCTTCATGATTTCGGTTGTTGAGCGCCAAGGTAAGACGGAAATAGTTGGTGCCACTTCCCTGCCCGTCACTTCAGCTGCAATGCGCCATGCGGGGCGAGCCCAATCGGCTGGGACAAACGGTACGACCTGAATAATTCCCCAGCCGATGGCTAAAAGACCCAGAATAATTGGGCCCAAAAGACCGCGCGACAAACGGCCTACCGTTTTGGGATTTCTCCAGATCGAGCAGCACCAAAGAATCCAAACCCCTGTAATGAGCAACACGAGCAGGGACCAAGACCAGGGCCGATTGCTGCCGAGTGGGAATGGAGCCCATGCAACCGCACAAAGAAATACTCCAAACGAGAGCCGCTCTAAGGCGATGTCTTTAGAGGACCAAAAAGTATTGAACCCCAGCACATGCCGAGCGGTGCCACCACGGTCTCTCACATCGCCACGCCGGTGTTCAATTCGAATAGTATTTGTCGTAGTTGTAATAGCTTTGATAACCTTGCGCGTAATAGCGGTGACGCTTCAGATTGGCGCGAGACACAACAATGCCTGCCACCCGGGCCTGGATATCCGACAGCGCACGCGCCGCACTGGCGATGGCCTCCTTCGGGGTCTTCTTCCACCTCACCACAAAGACAATCGTATCGACGTAGGAGGCCAAAATCTTGGTGTCGTTGACGGGTAGAATGGGAGCAGAATCAATGATCACATAATCCCAATCTTTTCTCGCGTTTTCCAAAAAACGGCTCATCGCCTTGGATACTAAGACATCGGTCGGATCTGTGGGAATCCGCAGCGTCAGAAGGCAACGCACCGAAGAGTGCGGGTCTGCAATAACAGCTTCCGATAAGGGCTTCATCCCAGAAAGCACGTCCAGAAACCCGTTGGAATGCTGTTCGATAGCTGAATCGCTGCCGGACGCCCGCATGGATTTCTGCTCCAACCCCAACGCATTGCGGATAGACGGTCGGCGAAAATCGCAATCGATGAGAAGAACTTTCTTGTCGCCCCTAGCACAAACGCGCGCCAAGCTTAGAGCAATGGTCGTCTTCCCCTCATCCGGGACTGATGATGTTACAAGGATGATTTTTGGTTTTCGGTCGACATTGGAATGCTCGATAGCCAATTGCAACCCGCGTATCGCTTCCGCGAAGGAAGATAGTGGCTTTCCCATTGCCCGGTTTGCAGCCGGTTCATCAGATTTCCCCTCCAATTCCGGAACGGTGCTCAAAACCGGAAGATTTGTAAGATGCTCCAGCTGCTCAGCTGTCTGCAAACCTCCATCGAAGCGTTCAGCGGCCACGGCAAAAAGCAGGCCTAGAAATAGCCCACCGGCCATTGCCATCTCCAAATCGCGTGTCTTGTTCGGCACCGAGGGATGATCTGGAATTACGGCCCGAGAAATGACACGAGAGTCGGCTGTTTGAATTCCTTCCTGTCCTTGCGTTTCCTTAAACTTCTCTAGGAAAGCTTGATAGAGCTGATGGGCAGAGCTGGCGCGGGCCTCCAGCTCCGTTAGCTTTACTCCTGCGTTGCCCTCGACTGTCGTCTCGGCCTCGAGCTTAGCAAGACTTCCTTCTAGCGATTGGACACGCGCGCCGCTGACCGCGACGTCATTTGCGACGGTCGCAACCACACGGTTCACTTCGTCGGCAATCTTGCTATCGATGTCATTCAATTGGGATATAAGGTCTAGCATCTTTGGATGCTTGGGGCCATAAATCGTGAGATACTGAGCCTTCTGTCGCAATAACTCGGCTTGCTGAGTGCGCAGTTGTTCGATCAAGCCGGCTTGAAATATTTGAGAAAGATCCTCTGCTCGGCCGCTGGCTTGCAGTTGCTTGGCTTGGGCATACTTGGCTTGAAGCTCTGCCAGATCTGAGCGTGCGGTAACTAATTGCGCATTCAATTGAGCTAACTGCTGGCCCAGGACGGATTGCCCATTTTGGGTCTCGGTAATGTTATTTGCGGCTTTGTATTCCTGGACCTCCGCATCACTGGTCTGCATTTGTGCAGAGAGTTGCTGCAATCTGTCAGCTAACCATTGAGATGTTTTTTGGGTCGCGTCAGATTTTGCTGTTACTTGCTGTTCGACATAGGCGTCCACAATCGCGTTAGCAATATCGGCGGCATCCTGCGGGTTGGCCGTGCGATACGTAATTTGCATTGCGGACGACATATCAACGGCAGTGACACTTTCACCGCCGATGAGCATGTTAATCAGATCTTCTCTACGCTGCGAAGCAGGCGCAATTGGTTTCGTCGCGACTCGATGCCCAAACCAATTTGATGGATTAATGAAATTTTTGGCCACAGAGAGCAGGCCAGGCGGGACGGCAAGCGGCGGCCTCTTGTCCAAACGCAACCGGTCAATCACATGTCCCATGAGTTCGCGCGATTGCAAGATCTGGAGCTGATTATCTACCGTCACGGGATCGAGCGTGAGATTTGAAATAACCTCATTCGGGTCCGTGATTTTATTTTGACGTTGGTCGATTAAAACCATCGCGGTGGCGTCATATTGCGGCACGACATTCGCGACGTTGATCAACGTGATCGTCACAACCGCTATGACTGTTCCTAGGATGATTCGATAATGAAGGATGATCAGCCTTAGAAATCTGTTGAAATCGAAACCCATGTCTGACGACTGAGCCGCGGATTCCAAGGGCACTATTGGTCCGGCCGAGAAATTCCGCTGCATAGTCATGTCCCGATGGCCTCGCGATGGGCGCGGAAATTCGGTACCGCGCCGTCGGTCAGCTGCAGTGGCGGTCTACGCAGCGTGTTTTGTGCGTTCGTGACGCGCCCGGTTGTCATTCTTGAAACTTCAACCCCACCATAACAATGTTGTCAGAAAAACCCTGACCGCTCACTGACGAATCTCGTATTTGGTACGTGTCGGTCAACTCGATCCCAAGCCAAGGATTCAAATGATATATCGCTGAGAGGCGCGGCGTGATGTATCGATCGACTCGTGTGGAGCCGTCAAATGTTGCGTCGAGATAGCTTGCCCCTCCGCTAAGCGTGATATTTGAGCGGAAGAGATAGTCAGCGGAGACCTGAAATGACTTGTCATCTTCAGCCGAGGCGGTAGCCAACGTGGTTCCATTCAATGATCGTGACGCAATGAAATGAAGGGTCCATAGCGGCGTGACGGCCCAATCGACATTCGCACCAAAGTTGAGCCCGGGCACGTCTTTGAATGGAGCTTTGTACCGCTGGTAGAGATAGCCCACGAATGCTTGGCCATGGATCAGGTTCGTGATCAGCATGTCGACGCCCGCATTACCGCTGTAACCCATATTGTCGCGATCTAAACCAGACCGATCTAATGTGAGGTCGTAGTGAGCCAAATTTTCATTGGCCTGAACGAATGCGGCATACCCAGGGGAAACTTCGTAAGATGCTTTCGCATAGGCCGAATATGCATCTTCATTTCGATCTGCGTTACTTGAGAATGTCCCGTCAACCAGATGGTTGGGATCATAGACATACCGATCGAACGTTCCGCCCAAATAGAAACCAAAATGATAGGGGTTGTAGGAGAAAGTCGCACCTGATTGAACAAGCGAGAATTTAGTCGGTGTTTTCGCGCTAGTTGGCTGGTCGGGAGATGAATTTGCCAGATGCTCTACTGAGTATGAGCCTGTGCCCGAAAGCGCCATCCCTTGATAGATATCAAGACGCCCATCTCCGCCGGCGTTCCAATCGATATGGTCCTGTTCCGGAAGGGTGACATATTGGTAGAAACTGCCCGCAGCATAAATATCGATTGAATGACGCGACCAATCGGAGCGCAGCAAAATCTGCGGGGTCTCGCGAGCGAAGTAGTCACCTCGGGTATTTGTCTCTGTCAGATACACGTTGTCGTCATTGTCCCCGGCTATCTCCATAGTGGGAAAAATCCTAAACCCTCCGAACGGCAAACCCTTGGGAGAGTAAGGGTCTGTGACCGGCGCGATGCTTGTGGCAGGTGGCGGGGTCGGCGCGGCGGTAGACTCTGGCGAGCCTGGTGCTGCGATGGTTTGTGCGACGGCGGGCGCGGCCAGGGTTGTGTGCAAAAGCAGAACCGTAAGATACCTGCGACGATCCAAGGCTAAGCTCCCGTCTCATTCGATAAAATGCCTTTGGTGGCACCAACATTTTCTACGCTCAATTACAGGATGGGGTCGTACACGTGATGGTCGTACCAACCGCCGATATTTGTTGAGATGCACCTGATGTCACGCTGATCGTGGATGTCGTCAGCGACGCTGTATTCGCGTTCGCTGTAGACGCTGTTGTGGCAGTAATAGCAGTGGTGGCTGTAGTGGCTTCTCTACCGGTAGCTGCAGTCGCTGTTGTCGTGCCCGTCGCTCCCGTAAGAAAATTCGCGTTGGGGTTCTGGAGTCCTATATTGGCGAGCTGCTGTGATCCACCGCTTCCCAGTACAGTCGAACCAAAGGCTTGACCGGTTCCCGTGGTTCCCTCGTTGGAAACCACAACTGCAACCTGATTCGCTGCACCGGCGTTAGTTTGGGAAAGGGCTGAGGCCGCCTGGCCAAGTCCGCTTCCCACTGCATTGCCTGTGAGCGCCATTTGTTGAGCGACAGCGATTATAGTTTGAGTCGTCTGTACGCCGGAGGCACCGGAGTTTACCGCTCCTACAGTAATGGCATTGATTGCGGTGTCAGCGGAAATCCCAGCATTGGTGGCAGCGGGAAGGACAGGCGCAATGACCTGAGCCGTGGGGATGCCCGCGGATAGAGCGGCGCTGATAATTGGGGTTATGGCTGCCACCCCGTTGGCGCTTATTTGACTTGTCGCGACCTGGGTAAGTGCCTGTGAAATGGCATTGATACGAGCTTGACCGGTCAAGTTTGGATCGACATTGGCAATAGCGTTCTCGACCGCAGTTTGAATTGCTGCGATTTCGTCTGCGGACAGGGTGGTCGTTTGGGCAAACGCCAAGGGGGGGCCCTGGACAATCGCAACAATGCCCCAAAGGACCATTGCCAACGCCACCACGAACCGCGCCGGTACACGCGCGTCACAAACCGACTTCACAGCATGGCCTTCTCAATGCCCAGAGGAAGGGCTATTCCCTTATAACTTCTGGGGAATTAGCATGAACGTTATGTGATAGCAAATTTCCAATGGAACTCACAAATCGTAAAAACCACGTAGAATCGTAAATAAACCGTTAAGATGAGGATTTGTGGCTTAATTCTGGCGGCAACTTAGAAAAATCGCTCGGAAATACGCACAATATCCCCCGGATTGACCCTGGTGGTCTCATCGGCAGGATATTCGGTCTCTTTGGAAGACCCATTTCGGCGAATGTAAACCTCGCTTTTGTCGGCCCTATCCGTGAACCCCCCCGCCAATGCAATCGCATTGAGAATGCTCATCCCGTTCACGTAAGAATATTGGCCGGGGGCTCTGATCTCCCCAATAATATAAAAGGGGCGATAGCTAAGGACTTCCACATCAACGTTGGGGTTTACCAGATAGCCATCTGCAAATTTACTGGTCACCTGCTTTTGGAACTCTGTGACTGTAAGACCCGCAGCCTTGACTGAACCGATCAGCGGCAGCTGAATAGACCCGCCACCATCCACCGCAAAGTCGCCATTAAGATCGGGTTGACCAAAGATGCTGATATGGATTTTGTCCCCGCTCCCCAACCGATAACCGTCGTCTGCGGTTGCCGGCGCGGACGCTACATTCGGGGTCTGTGGGGTTTGCTGAGCGCTAGCTGTTGGCAAAGCCAAGGCTATAAATAGGCTGACAAAAATAAAGCAAAGGGTTCGATAATACATCAGCCATCATCTTTACATTTGGCGGAAGCGGCATCCGCAAGATTCACTAGTCGCCTATTACATGACCAAAACGCCGCAAGTCTACCGAAGCAGGCGCCAATTTTATGGGCGCCCATTTCGCCTGCAAGCTTTCCTGGCAGCTCCTCCGGATGTTTTTAAGGAAACGCCTGGGTTCGTGAAAAGTCTCGGAGGCGGTCGTGCATTCCACCATGAGCTGCTCCTAAACGCGTGCGGCGCTCGGAGCCGGTCACGGCTGCCGCCGGTCGGGGCTCTTTTAGCATTAAAAGTGCGCAAAGGTGGACCAAATGCACAGGGCGATACCTCGCCTAGGCGGTGGGCACCCCTCGCCGTTCGATTAGGTAATCTTCCATTACGAGCACATCCATATTGGTCCTTAAAAAGCAATCCAACGCCTCCTCTGGATTGCATACTATCGGCTCGTTTTCATTAAACGACGTATTGAGCACCATTGGGACGCCAGTTAATTCATAGAATCTTTCGATAAGGCGGTAATAGCGAGGATTTGTTTGCTGAGAGACAGTTTGCAGGCGGCCGGATCCGTCCACATGTGCGACAGCGGGGATCAACGCGCGCTTGGCAGCACGAATTTGGAATACCTGCATCATGAAAGGCACAGCATCATCCTCTTCAAACCATTCCCCGACTGCATGATCTAGAATCGATGGTGCGAACGGACGAAATGACTCCCTGCGCTTTATTTTTGCGTTGAGAAGGGCCTTGATATCGGAACGCCGCGGATCAGCAAGGATGGACCGATTACCCAACGCGCGAGGACCCCATTCCATACGGCCTTGAAACCAACCTATAACCTTTCCGTCAGCGATTAATCGCGCCACACGACCACATAGATTTTCTTCATCCTGGATCAAGTCTATGGTGCAACTGCTTGCCCCAATTTCGGAACGTCGGGCGTCCAATAAATCCCCGACTTGCGCTGTTGAGAAGCGTGGCCCCCAATATGCATGATCCATCACAAAGTGCCGATGCCCCCCCAACTTCTGCCAAGTCGCAAAAGCGGCCCCGATAGCGCCACCGGCGTCGCCGGCAGCGGCCTGTACGTAGACACGCTTAAAGGCCGTGCCACGTCGCACTTTGCCGTTGGCGACTGAATTAGCTGCGCAGCCGCCCGCCAAGGTCAGCGCCGAAGTCGAGGTCTCTTTTTGAAGCGGTTCCAAAATATGGAAAAACGCTTCCTCGTACATCGCCTGTACGGAGCAGGCGATATCCCGATGCCTTTGTTCAATTGGATCGGACGGCGAACGCCGGGGGCCAAAAACCTCTTCTAGCGCCGGGGTGAAGAGATCTTCGAACCTGGGTGAGCCATCTGTCCATTGGGTAGGCAATTCTTCGGCATGGTGACGAAAATAAGAGAGGTCTAGCTTAAATCCCTGGTTATGGAGCCGAACAACCTTGCGCATCTGGCTGAGACAAGTCGGAGCACCAAATGCTGCAAGCCCCATCACTTTATATTCATCACCATAGTTAGGGAAACCAAGATATTGGGTAAGAGCTTGATAGAAGAGACCAAGTGAGTGAGGAAAATATATGCGGCCGTGGACTGTTACTTCGCCCCCTTTGCCCATCCCCCAGGCTGCGCTCGAGAAATCTCCAAATCCGTCGATGGAGAGAGTTGCCGCTTCAGAGAAGGGAGAAACATGATAGGCCGAAAACATATGGCAAAGATGATGTTCAACGTGATGGATGCCCGCGTGCAACGAGCTCCGTGGGAACGATTCTTCAAGGTATTCAGAGAGAGCCCTGCGGTTTTTTCTAACTTTCGACCTGGAAGAAATGAGAGAAATAGAGTGCCGGTGAGTCAGGACGTAGAACATCTTCCTGAACAAATGGGCCCGGCTGTCTTGATTGACGGCGATATGATCTACGTCTTTAAGTTCGATACCCGCTTCCCGTAGACAATAGGCAAGAGCGTGCGATGGAAAGCCGGCCCAATGTTTAATCCGGCGAAACCTTTCCTCTTCAGCCGCGGCGACCATTTGTCCATCCCGAACAAGGGCGACAGCCGAATCTCCGTGAAAAGCGTTTATCCCAAGTATCAGCATTTAAATCAGCGCCACCAAGATCCTGGCCGCTGCTCCGGTCGAATACTCATGACTTTATTGATCTTTATCTTAGCCGGACGTTCACATATGCTCATTGCGACACAACGTTGTTCAGACGAAAGAGACCATCGAAATCCTGCAGCATTTTGTGTGCAATGACTGGCAAACAAAATTCTTCAGCTTTTTCACGACCGGCCGACGCCAATCGCTGCCTGCTATCAATGTTTTCGATGAGGGTCATCAAAAGACCCGCCAATTGATTCGCAGCTCCCTCCTGTGTGTGATCGAACTGCAGCGCATTTACACCATCTCGAATATAATCATCAAAGCAGGACAATTTTGACACGACCACGGCGCAGCCTGCTGCCATCGCTTCCAGGGGAGCGACGGGAAGGGCTTCTCCTTTGCTTGCGACTGTTGGATAAACAAATATCGCTGCTGAAGCATATTCGGCTATCAAAGCTTCCTCGTTGAACACGGGTCCAACGAATTGGCATCGCGTTTCCATAGGAGCTGCAAGCCGTTTCAGCTCATTGAGGTATTGGATGCCATCACCTCCATGCTCAAACGCGTGAGGCCCCACAATCCGTAATTTCCACTCCGGACTAAAACCCGCTTTCTTCGCCATGGCGCCGAACGCCTGTATGAGTTGGTGGATACCTTTCTCGCGAGCAAGACGTCCGACAAATAGCACGGTTGGCTTTTTCGGCTTGTTGGTGAAATATCGCTGGGGAACCGGGTTTCCAATAACCACAACTTTTCCAGCATAGGCAGGAACTTGCTTCACGATAGCGTCGGCTACAATTGTTGAGACAGCCTGAAACCTGTCGGCCTTACGATAAAGAAGAAGTTGACCTTTCGGGAATCGGTTCACATTAACGTAGATTCGGCCTGCCTTCTTCCGTGAGACAAGCATCGGCAGCGAGAATCCGTTGGTTACCGTAATATCAGAGATAGGCATAGCCTTTGCCGCTCGCGAACTGTAACCCCAGTCGCGGACTAAGTTCATCGCAAATACTTGACCGCGATCGAAGGCGGGGATTCTAATGTGGCGGACTCCTGAAACGATTTCCTCCTTAGGGAATGAGTCGAACTGTCGGGAAATCATCGTTACATCATGACCTGCCGCTGCATACGCCTCGGCCAACTGTAGCTGGGTTTTCTCGACGGCTCCTCCCAGCACTGTCGGCACCGGGTAATAGGGCCCTAAGATAATAGTGATACGCAAATTTCTTGAGCCAAGAGAAATGACCTACGGGATCCGCGCATCGGACGGTTTCATGTCAGCGGGCTTAGAACGGCAGCGCTGCTCCAGATACAACAGCGCGTATATCCCCTCGGCGATTGTACGCTGTAGCGTATATAACAGACCCTTGCGACCGTTGAGGATTAAACCCTTGGCAAAAAGGCAGTAGAAAAACACCGCCACGGGCATCAATGGTGGGTGGCGTCTGAGCCAATCGCGAAAACGATGGCGGGAGCGCTGTCCAACGCTTAATTCTCGTGTCATATAGTTGGCTTGCGAAACAATCCAGGCCGACATTGGCTTCCAATCGTCATGCAAAATTTTGGCGGCCAAGTCTCCGACGGCTCCTTCTATTTGCCAACTTTCAGTATGACCGGCGTCATGTATCGAGTAGGCGCCGCGCCGAAGCAAGACTGTGTTACGAGGATAGAGAGAGCCAATTAGGATATGCGAGTAAATGGCATAATCAAAACCGATTCGGAACGCGCTCTCTGGTCCATCAGGATTGAGACGCGCAATTTCGGCAATTAGCGTCGGTGGAATGAGATAATCTGCGTCAAGTCGCAAGATCCACGGAGTCTTTATGTCCGTCTCTTGGGTCGCGAACTGCCATTGATCATGGTGGGTATCAAACTTTCTGCTATACATGCGGACATGGGGATCCGACTTGAGAATGGCAATCGTGCCATCCGTGCTGCCGCTGTCGACAACAACAATATCGCGTGCCCAATTGAGACAGGAGAGCGTGCGTAATATGTTGGTTTCCTCATTGAAGGTGAGAATAACCGGTGTAATGGCTTGCAGCATGCCCTCTGTCATTTTTTATACTTCAGTTTGACTTTGTGTGAGATCGAGAAGCCTCTGACGCGCACGTCTGATAAAGCTGTTCCATGGAAGCCGCTACGGAATGCCAACTGCAATTTTTTCTAACATATTGCTGACCTGCGGTACCCATTCGTTTGGCCGCCTGTTCATCAAGCATCAAACTCTCAATGCGGCTACCAATCGCTATCGGATCCTTAGGCACAACAAATCCAGCATCAGCTTCGAGTACAATTTCAGCGGCCCCCACCTCGGGTGTGACAATGACCGGCAATTGCGACGCTAGAGCTTCCAGAACGACGTTGCCAAAATTCTCTGAATAGGATGGCAATACAAACATGCGGGCAGACCGAAAAAGCTGATACCTATCGACTCCCGATACTGTTCGCGCCACTATATGGACGCGTTGTTCTATTCCGAGCTTTCCCGCCAATTGGCGAAGTGAATTCGACAGACCCTCGTCATCGGTTCCCGCTATGACCAAGTATCCGCGCGCGGTGCCGGCGAACGCATGGAGAAGCGTGTCAAGGCCCTTCTTCCAAGTCAGACGGCCGAAGAACAATGCGTATGGCAGCCGGTTGGCGATATCTCTTATTTCCGGCGAAACTGAGCCCTCCGGCTCGAGCCATTCCACTCCATTTGGAATGTTCACAAGCTTGGGCAGATTCCAGTTAAGATTGTCCAGATCCGCTGCTTCCCGCGCGGATGTGACGTGGATTGCGGCGGCCAATTTCAGATTTTTTTTCTCAATTAATTGGTTCCAGACCGATTTTACCATTCTATTGCGGCGCCTTATCAGGTCCTGCACCAGCATCCCACGCGGTGAAATTATGTAGGGTATCCCATGCGTTTGCGCGAGCTGAGCCGCCTTCCAGGTCGGCCATTGAAAAACCGTGTGGAGATGAACGATGTCGAAATTGCGGATTTCCGTTTTTAATTTGTGAGCGAGTTTTGGTGCCCAGGATAATCTCGGCATCCGATCCGGAAGGAAGTAATTGACGGTTACTCCATCAATCTCGGTTATAGCTGGAGGCAATCTCCCGCTCTTGTTATTTTGTCCGCCATAGGTTGTGTAGACTTCTACCCGATTGCCACGCTCCACGAGTGCTTTAGCCAGAGCGTGAGTGGAGAGAATTGGTCCGCCATAGCGTGTAGCCGGGAGGTAGGTGGGAATGACTTCAAGTATACGCATTAAGTGGGGCCATTTGGGGCAGCTCGAACAACCTCTTTCATGCCCAATGTAGGTCGGCTGGAACCGAACATGAAGCGAAGACCGTAGTAAAAGACGGTGACGGCTACAGCTGACTGAAAAAATATGGTCATAAGGTAAGACAGATCCGCCTCGAGATTGATGACAGTCACCATTGCGGCGATAGCAAACAGCGTAGGCAAGGAGGTAGCTTCCTGACTGATAGAAATTCGGGTGAAGTAGCCTGTGAATATTCCAAAGAATATGCCAACAGCTATCACGCCGAGATATCCAAAGTTCGCGAAGGCTTCAGGAACGATATTGACCCCAACCGCGGTCGAGCGTGTTTCCTCGCGTGTGAGAAAGCCGTACCGCACGTCCAGTAGATTCATCACAACTTGGGTTGAACCGCGATTTGGATTCAAAATGCGGGGCACCAACATGCCCGCCAAATATGTATAGGATTCGCCCTCAAGATATGGAACCCGATCTGGTGTCAACGTCTGAACTCGAATCATCTGTGGAAGTAGAGAAGCGCGATCAGAAACACTTTCGTGTTTGGTATTTCTGGAAATCGTATTGAGGCCTATCTCAAACCATTTTTGAATGAGCAGGGGCGTCATTTGTGCTGAGACATCAATATTCGCGTAATCATCGCGAATTTCTACTTTTCCTGCCTGGAGGATGGATATCAATGCGGCAACAAGTATGGTCGTTATCCACGGGACCTTTCTTGCCGTATAGACATAGCCTATCAGTGCTGCACCCATCTCTGTCGCCCCGCTGATAAGTTGAAGGCCGCCGACCTGCAGCACCAAAGTGGCGGTCAGAACGGCAAGCGCGATTATCCATTGGATAGGGGAAAACATCCCCTTGGCTTTGCCATAGCCCAGGAAATAGCAAGCAATAAGCATCGGGGCTAGCAGAACAGCGCGAACCACGCCTAGAGCGCTTCCTAACAAGCCCACGAAGCTGCTGTAAAGAATTGCGTAGAACGTCAGGCCCATTCCAAGTCCGAACATGGCGAGGAAGACCACCGTGCGATCACTCATGGCTTGACTGTGCGCCGCCTTTGGCTTGGTCAAGCGCGCCGATCGCAAAAAACGTGACCAAACAACCGTTGTTACAATTAGGAATAGTGCAACGGTGACATCTGCTTCCAGCACATGTTGCGGCGAATATCCGGCCCGTTCTCCCCCGCCGCGCAAAGTGGGTAATCCAAAGTAGAGCCAATATAATCCCACGCCAGTGGGAAGTATCGGTATCCCGCCAGTACCTGAACCGATCCAAATCGCGATCGGGGCCATCGCCGCGAGCAGTACAACAGTATAGCCCAGAAAATCTTCGAATCGGGTTGCATAGAAAAAGCCAGCTCCTACGAGCAAAATGAACCCGAGAGCGACAAGCTCCAATAGGCGGTGTTGGCGAGCTTTGTGACTATTTCGACTATTCATCAGGATTTAGCCCGGAAATCGCGTTCATTAACGCTGCCTCGGTGACGGAGACGTCAAACAGGCCTGCTTTCTCCGCTGCTGCCGCACGCATATTTCTAAGTCTCGTCCTATCCGCCGTGAGCGCTCGCATGATGTCAAAGAGGCTCGGCCCCCCACCCCGCGAAAAGACGTAAGCACAGCTCCCATCAACAATCTCGGCGGCACAGCCCACCTTATCACTCACAAGCACCGGCCGACTGCAGGCGAGCGCCTCATTGACAGCAAGTCCCCAGGTTTCTCCCCAAATGGACGGTAAAACGAAAAGGTCGCAAAGCCGATAGACAACAGGCATACGTCGCTGATTCTGGAAAGGCAGCACTCTAAACAGATCTGGTCGCGCACTTGCGATCGCCTCAACATCGGCTTGTAATTCTCCACCTCCGACCATCACGGCGACGACATTATTATCCTTCAGTGATTCAACCGCTTTCATAAATCCAATGGGGTCTTTCCTAGCCTCAAACTTTCCTGCGAACAAAACTACGATCTGCTCTTCAGCAATACCCAGCTCGGTACGCCAACGAAGAGCCGCGTCTTCATATTGTGCGGCCGGTTCCGCGAACCGGTGGCAATCAATCGAATGGGGACAAGGTATGAGTTTTTTTTGATCGATACCGAATGCTTCATAATAGTCGCTGTTAGCCTTACCGGTAACCAGAAAAGCTGAAGGCCAGCGATAGATATGTTTCAGCACAATTCTTTTGATCCACCAGCGGGGGCCAGTCATAGAATCGTCTAGAAGGTGCGAGTCTCCTCGGAAAAGAATTGGGATCCCCTTTCCGGCAAGGGTTCTTAGCGCTTGAAAGTGTGACCACCAAGCCCACCCGGTTATGTGAACGGCAGTTGGATTCCAGTTTAATACTCGGCGTACTAAGTCGGGATTGCGCAGGCCAACGAAATGATGCATGCCGGGATCGCTCGCGACATTCTCTACTAGTTCGAATTCGTATCCCTGGCGAAGCGGAATATCCCAAGCCACTGGTATGCCAAAGCCAGAGTCGTGCACAGGCTTCGATCCATCGTGCCACGTAAAGAAAACCTTTATTGAAATGTCCTGGCGCTGTGCGAGCTGTTGGTACAGCGGAACGTAGTATTGCACGGGGTGGGAAACAATTAGGGCCAAGCGGTGCTTGATCATTTGCGCTGCTGCTATGTTTCCTTAGAGCAACGGCGCCACTGCGTCTTGGACATGCTTGCGGTAGGACCTCCAGGTGCAAAGCTGCGCGCGCTTTCGCGCATCCAACCCCATTCCCAACAAAAGGTCACGGTGGTTGCTGGCCCAATGTAGCGCCTCCACCAACGCGTCAAGATCGCCTGCTGCGAACACTCGGCCTTCGGTGCCGGAATAGATATCGGCCATAGCGGAAGCGTCAGAGGAGATTGCTGGCAATCCGCAAGCCATGGCTTCTAAGAGGACCAAACCGAAACCCTCAAAATAGGAGGGAAAAACAAACACATCTCCGTCCCGATACTGTTTGCGCAATTGTTCCGCTGAACAGGAGGGGTGCCACTCTACGCCGGGGGGGAGATCACGCAGTCGCTGCTGCGACAATTGCCAAGACCCAATAAGCCGCAGGCGAGCATCCTTAAGTGCCGCGCGGTTCCATGCTTGCAGTAGATCCGGGGTCCCTTTTCGTAAGGAATTTTGGCCCGCGTAAATGAAGGTTAGCGGGCCCTCCCTTTTCTTTTTTGATTCCGGCGTCCAGAATTCCACATCGACCCCGTAAGGCGCTAGCGCGATCTGTTTCCCGGGATAGTGTCTTCTAACGGTCTTTTCGACAAAGGTACTGGGAACCAATACAAGGTCGGCCAACTCCAGTTCCGCCTTTTTTTGCTCTGGCCGCACATAGGTATTGGATCGCTGGCCTGCGGGAAGCCAATCTGCATATTTTCGCATGAGTCGTTCTTCTGTCTCCTGCCAAACCGGATAGTACCCGATGGGCAGGTCGTAGATGCATGCCAAGCCTTTCTGCTTGGCTTTTTCGAACTGCCAAAGAGAACAGTCCTCATAGGAATGTACGGCTGTGGCGGAGGTATGTTCAATTTCCTCGACCATTGTCTGCATTAACCAGTCATTCGCTTGATAGGAAAGCCGCTCGCTGCCCCGTCCCATGACGCGCAATAGCAAACGGACGAATTCGCCCATTCGTCCCTGATGAAGAGGAGCCTTGGCGAGGGGACCAAAATGCCTACGAGAAAGCCGCCTTGCGATTTCGTTACACGCCGGGAGCGCTTTCAACAGAGCCAGGATTTCCGTAGAGGGCATCCAAGGCACACAAAATACTTCCAGCCAGCCAGCCTCGAGATAAGCAAGTGCTACCTGGTGGGAGTTGGGATTGCCCGTCGGATGTCCGAATATAACTGTCAGACTTAATCTCGTCGATGAGTGCTAGGCGCATCCATCCTGGGTCACGCACTTGCCGAACAAGTCTACTAATTCGCGCGTCATGGCCGATGCTGAATGTTTTTTGAGGAGCTCTGTACGTCTGAAGCGATGCCCGCTTCGGACCTGATTGAGGAAGTCCAATATTTTGAGATCGTCCTTCAACTCGTCTGCTTCCGCCTGATCAAAATGAATTGCAATTCCCAATTCTGGAAATCGCGAAAAATGGTCATTCATTTGGGACTTACCGTGAATACACGCCAGCAATGGCTTACCTAACGAGGCATAGGAAAACAGTTTGGAAGCCATATAGGCTGGCTCGTCGACACCTAAAACCAGAAGGCCG
>Ga0206798_1076_pt1 | contig 20896 bp, 14 predicted proteins | sample Alteio_BWOrgCont_66_FD_152893 | JGI IMG/M metagenome (GOLD analysis project Ga0206798, IMG submission 152893) | Enriched cells from forest soil in Barre Woods Harvard Forest LTER site, Petersham, Massachusetts, United States -... | ecosystem: Environmental > Terrestrial > Soil > Temperate forest >...
GAGCGCTAAAAATGAAAAATCCCATAGCAGCAGTAATACAAATGACTTCAACACCTGATGTTGACAGAAATTTAAAAATAGCAGAAGACTTGATTAAAAGCTGTTCAAAGGAAGCAAACCTTGCTGTTTTACCCGAAATGTTCCCAATCATGGGTGCTAGCCCGCAAGCAAAAGTGATGATTGGCGAGAGTGAAGGCTCCGGCCCTATTCAAGATTTCTTAAGTATGGCAGCCAGAAAATATAAAATTTGGATTGTAGGAGGGACTATACCTATAAAAACTGAAGACGCAAACCGTGTCAGATCAGCCTGTATTGTCTATAACGATTTAGGGGCTCAAGTTGCCAGATATGATAAAACTCATCTTTTTGATATATGTATAGAGAAAGGAGTGGAAGAATATAAGGAGTCTGAAACCATAGAACCCGGTGAAGGCGAACTTGTGGTAGTTGAAACACCAATAGGTAAGTTAGGTCTAGGCGTTTGTTATGATATACGGTTTCCAATTATGTTCCAGGCTCTACTGAATAAAGGTGCAGAAATAATATCCTTACCATCAGCTTTTACTGTTAAAACAGGGGCTGCACATTGGGACGTGCTATCACGAGCACGTTGTATTGAAAATACTTGCTATGGGTTGTTTTCTTGTCAAACTGGTATTCATTCGGCAGGTAAATCGACTTATGGCCATAGCCGTATTATCAACCCCTGGGGAGAGATTATCACCAGCATAGAATCTGAAGTCGGGTTCATAACCGCCGAAATAGATTTAGACTTACTTAAAAAGACTAGGGTCTGCCTGCCTATCCGAGAGCATCAAAGAATATTTTCTATTAACGGAAGCTGACGTCTACTTATGTGGTTTAACTTTTTTATAGCCACTACTCTAATACTTCTGCGCTAAACACATAGTTTACCTGTTGACACAAACCTCTTAAGTTACTTGCAAGATGGATAGTCACTGCATTTGGGTTATGTAGTTGCTCTTTGGATGGGACAAGCGGGACAAATGCTATTTTGTCATTTGTCCCAGAGATAGTGGCAATAACTTACTGATTATAATGGCTTTTTAAGCCATGGGACACGTGGGACAAGCTGTTTTTTAATTTTTTTATTTTGATTTGCGTTCAGGTTTATCGATTAGAAAAAGAACGCATCCAAGGCGAAGCATCTGAAGAAAAAACCGTAGGGTGTCAGGTATTTCAAAAACCCACCGTAAGCCCCCATTTTGTGGGTAGGGAAGAAACATTAGCAAGCCTGACACAAGCGTTACACGCAGGTCATGGTAGCGTCATCACCCAAGGTATCAGCGGATTAGGTGGAGTAGGGAAAACGCAGGTTGCCGCACGTTATGCGCAATTGGCTAGCGAAGGTACTCCATGTGGCACACAAGCCTTGCAATACCAAGCCGTGATTTGGCTCAATGTACAACCTGGATATCCAATTCATCATGCTGGCAGAAGCTTGGTGTAAAAAACCGGGGCTCAAACCGGAAGAAGCGGTTGTTGCTGTTTACCGGTATTTAAAAAACAAACGCACGTTATTGGTTTTTGATAATGCGGTGGATAGGGCAGATATTGCACCTTATTTGCCACCGTCACAAAGCGCATTATCCGATCAATTGACTGCTGCTTTCTCATCCAAATATTTTCACATACTGATCATCAGTCGTAATGCCGAATGGCCACAAATACCTACCTTAAGTCTAAGTGGGTTCACTCAACAAGAAGCCACTGACTTTGTTCGCCAACGTTTACCAAACGCGACCCCAGAAGCAATCGCTACCCTGGTTGATACTGTCTCTACCCTGCCATTGGCTTTATCGCATGCAGTTGCTTATATCGCAGAAGGGCATTCTTCACTAGAAGATTACCCCAAGCAATTTGCCTTACACCAATTGAGTTTAGGTGGCGCCATAACCACACAAACAGATGCCACTCAAACGGTATTGTCCACCTTTTTACTGACTCTGTTTCGTATCAAGCAACAACACCCCATTATTGAACCCATCCTACACGCATGTGCTTACCTGGCACCAGAAGGCATTCCCATCGCCTGGTTAGAAACAGCATTAGCAGGGCCGGAAGGAGTAGAAGGGGCTTATAAACTGGGTCGATTTCCGTTAACAGAAGTTCGAGCAGGCTTAATCACATTACAACGCCATGCGCTACTGCAAGCCTCAGGAACGGGTTTATTGAATATCCATCGCTTACTACAGCAGGTGATCCGTCATCCATTAACACCCTCAGAACAACAAACTCAGATTACCTGGATGTTGCAGTGGTTGACAGATATTAATCCTCAGAAGGGGGGAAATACAACCGCTAACCAAGCCTGGCGAGCGTTTATTCCGCACTTGGAGACCAATATTACACACTATGATCAAAGTGGTTTAGTGGAAGATAACCTGCTGGCATTAGGGTTATTTCAATTGGGCCATATCTATTTGTATCTTTTGGGGCAGCCTGCGCGAGGTCGAGATTTGTTAGAGCACGCGTTGAAGGTTGAAGAGGCGCACTATGGTCGGGATCACTATCAAGTGGCAACCACCTTGGTGAATCTGGGCAATGCCTATGGCAATCTGGGGGATGACGGTAAGAAACGAGAGTTATTAGAGCACGCGTTGAAGATTCAAGAGGCGTATTATGGTCGGGATCACTATGTAGTAGCCATAACCTTGACGAATCTGGGCAATGCCTATGGTGATTTGGGGGATGCTGGTAAGAAACGAGAGTTATTAGAACACGCGTTGAAGATTCAAGAGAAGCATTATGGCTGGGATTACTATCAGGTGGCGATTACCTTGGAGAATCTGGGCAATGCCTATGGTGATTTGGGGGATGTCGGTAAGAAACGAGATTTGTTAGAGCGCGCATTGAAAATTAAAAAAGCACACTATGGTCCGAATCACTATGAAGTAGCACCCACTTTAGGAAATCTTGGTAATGTTTATGGAGAGCTGGGTGATGTCAGTAAACAACGGAATTTATTAGAGCACGCGTTGAAGATTCAAGAGGCGCATTATGGTCGGGATCACTATGCAGTAGCGCTTACCTTGACGAATTTGAGCAATGCCTATGGCGATCTGAGTTTGTTTCAGAAATGGGAGACGAATTTGAGCAATGGCTATGACGAGTTAGGGCAGAGAGCTAAACGGCGGGATTTGTTAGAGCGCGCGTTGAAGATTCAAGAGACCTACTATGGCCCGGATCACTATCAAGTGGCAATCACCTTGACGAATCTGGGCAATGCCTATGGTGCTTTGGGGGATGTCGGTAAGAAACGAGAGTTATTAGAGCGCGCATTGAAAATTAAAGAGGCCTACTATGGCCCAGATCACTATGAAGTGGCAATTACCCTTATGAACTTGGTGAGAGTATTCCAGCCTCTTATTGCTTATCATAAGCTACAGCAGTCTAAAACCGCTTTACAAATTGCCCAACGCGCTTATCGTATTTTAATGACCCACCCTCACTGTGGAGCGGAGCATCCTCTAACAAAACGGTCCTTGCTAACTCTTTATGGGTGTGGGTTTACCCTAACTGATCTTCAATCTGCGCTTGTCAGTGTGGAAGATGATAAGGCAGAAGAAAAAACTCCTCTCGATACAGAATTAGCACAGATATTTCATCCCCTAGATCTATCTAGCTCGGAAGACGATGAAGCAGATGAAGTGGGAGAGCAAAACCCTTCTGCAAAATATAAAGTGTCTGCTGCCTCTGTTTCTTTTGCTGCATTATTATCGCAACACGGCTTATTAGCTTCATCACGAGATTGAAGAGCCACAAATAATATCGCCAGAGCAAGCGATTCTTGGACTAATCGCTGTTATTGATACCCAACGTGCTGCGGATTGGGACGATGAGGCACATCTAGATTTTGCAATGAACGTCATCGGAGCTCTTGCTGAAGGTGAGGAAGCCTTTGAAGCATTTTGTGCGTCACCCAAAGAATATGGTATTCCTGCCTCTTTGGGGCCATTTATTGAAGCCTATGTTGCCCAACATCCTGAATTGTATATAGCGGCACGCGAGACTTTTGATATCGAGCAGTCTGCTGAAGAGAGCTGTTGTAAAAAATATTGTTCTTTGATGTAGCACACGGCCTCACAAAAAATTGAACCACTTTTGTGAGGCCCTGGCAGCTGTACGTTCTTAGCGCCACATTAATTAATGAAGAGAACAAGCAGCAATTAAATAACGCGTTTAAATCATCGCTTGCAAGCAAACTTAAAGTCCAGTAAATTGGAATACTGGACCATGAGTCTGATTTTTTGAAAAGCTTGTAAAACAAGGCAAAAATGAAATTTAAATGAAAAATTTTCTATTTAATTTGCACAAATGTGTAAGTATTGATCATTTGATTTTTTGTAGATAGCATTTAGCTTATAAAGATAAAACTTGTCTTAGACCATTATCAAGAGCGCTAAGGTCGTTTTGTGAAAGTGAACCAACAAAACTCGCCAGTCTGCTTTTATCAATAGTTCTAATCTGATCGCAAATTGCGGTAACTTGTTTGCCCATGCATGAAATTAAGATAGTAATAGGTGGCATAGCTTTGGGAGAGGTAGAGAGCGGTACAACCACGACAGTACGCCGTGCTTGATTAATAGGTGTTGCTCCCACTAAAACGCATGGTCTTTTTTTGTTTATTTCAGAACCCTTTGTAGGACTTAAATTAACCCAATAAATGTCACCACGATTCATTATCTAACCCATCCTGTAACACAGTGTCCCATTCTTTCATTTCTTCGTGCAAAGCAGCATCCTTTTCTACAGTAACAGCGCATTCATACAGAGCTTTTTCTCGTTTCTCTATTTCTTGCTCTATTAAGCGGGTGAAGGTTTTACTGCGCTGGCGCGTAGGAATAATAGCCTTCATCCGAATAGCAAGCTGATCTGGCATTGATATAAGAATTTTTTCCATAGCCATCCTCTTTCTTGTATTTATATATACAATATAGTATATCTTATATCTAATGTCAAGACCCTCAATTCTTTTGGATCTCACCTTTCTAGCGCCTTTACAGCTCGATTTTGACGCTCAGCTGTGAGAGTAATTGAAGTGACTTTGCAGTGTGAACCAGCTCTGTTAGTGCAAATAACTAAGGGGACTACCGAAGAAATATTAGAAAAAGACTATAAAATATGATTAACTTTCAGTTAGGTAAATAGGATAAATTCATTGTCCCAAGGTACATTTAAATTTTGATAAGATAATTAAATCAATTTAGTAGCAGAGAGACTAATCCTCGAAAAATTGAAGCTGTAGAAGTTAGTGCATGCTGTTTTATAATAAAAAATTACATATTTATTTTTAATAATAAGAGAAAGGAATCATCTTATGCCACTTAACTTAAAAGACTTAGATCGCTTGCTAAAAAACGATCCTAAATTAGTTACTTTAGATCTCAGTAAACAATCTCTTGATGCTGATGATCTGGATTTGTTATCGACAAATCTAAAGCACAACACTCATCTCGGACGTATTAAATGGCCAGACTATTTACCTAACGACCCCATAAGCCAGCAATATTGGCAAACTATCCAAAAAAGATTAGACAAAAATAATAAAGATTTTACTGCACACCCCAGTCACTATCAGCATGCTGTCCTCAGCAGCCATGTTTACAAACCACATGTTATTGGACAAGTCGTTACTTTAGAAGAACCGCAATATAACATGGCCCATAAGCTATTGGGCTGGACAGTAGCTAAAATTTTTGACCTCAATCGCGATAATGGATTGTACGCAGTGCTATATGTCAATTCAAGCGCAGGTCATTGCGTATTAGCTTTTCGTGGCACTGAACCTATTCCACCTGAATTCACCTCACCAATAACTGAACCAGCCATCCCTTCTGCTACGGAAAATCCTGGGTATCAGGAACGTATTAAACGCTGGTTTAATGAGGTTATTCATAAGACTGCGGCCATGACTGAACAAGTGCATGCTGGCAGCCGTGATTTACTCACTGACCTCAATTTAATTGCGGGCCGTATTACCGCTCAGCAAATTGACGCGTATCAATTAGCGCTTAAAACAGCAGCTTATGCTGATGAACATGGTTATCGATTATCGTTTACCGGCCATTCGTTAGGTGGTTGGTTAGCGCAATTAATGGCCATTCATTTGTTATGGGATTGCCGTTTGGATCCTAATTCTCCTTTACGCCCTACCTGCGCACAATTAAGGGTTATCACTTTTGATAATCCAGGCATAGACGCTATGGTGGCCGCTATCCAGCCAACTATCGAAGTATCACGACAGATCTGGCAAGAAACGCTAGACGCATTTGCTAAAATCACTACGGCCTATCTCACAGTTCCCAACCCTGTTAATACTGCGGGCAAACAATATGGCAAAGTATATCGCCTATTAGCAGAAGTGCCTGATCTAAATGCCCTTATCCTTGAAAGCTTTTTTCAATGGGGAACCGCTCCGCAGCGATTAAAAACTTGGGCAGATAGCTTGGGTATGGATTTTGATACTGCTAGTCGTTGGGGCATTGATCAAGCGATTACGGCGCTGGGTATACAGACTGGATTGAGTCACTCCATGCAGTATTTACTTAAAGCCTTCGACCCTGCTACCGGTGAAGCGCGACAGAGTAAGCAAGTGATAGATTGGCCTACGGTAGATTGGACAGCCAGCAAAAACCCGGTACATCAGTGGATTAAAGACGCGCGCAGTAAGCCCCGCACTTGGATAGCCAAAAAAACAGCTATGCCCGAATTTTTATTAGAATACTTATTAGAATACGGAGAAGATTTTATCCTCACTCAGCTATCGGGGCTAGTGCTTAACTTGTTTGAATTACCTAAAGAATTTAAAAAATTACCTGGGGAATTGGCGGAAATTCCTGGTTTAGCTTATCTGTGGTGTAGCGGTAAAGTTAATAATGCTGCCTTGCGAGAATTCTTAAGTTTTGCTCAGCAATTAGGGAAGTTTGACATCAGTCAGAGCGAAGTTCTGATGATACCGAAACAAAGTTATTATTTACAGTTTAAACACCATTATCGTGCTGATACAATCAATCCTCTACGGCGCCCATTACAAGATTTTAGTAAGCAGGAAAAAGAGTTGTTAGATATTTGGGATGACTTCAATCATTATTCACAACAAACCAGCTTAATCTCTGGTTCTTTTTTTGAGGAACCTCTTTTTCAAGAATTGCAGCAACAATTTGCTATTGTAGTTTCACGCGTAGTGGCTAATGAAGAATATCTAGATGTAGAAGTGAAACAAGTTACATTATGCCAATTCGAAAATCAATTATTTCGCTTATTACAACTGTACAAAACTGATGTTGCTAAAGATTGGACCAGTTATTGGAAAAATCATAATCAAAAGGGTGGGCAGAATGAAGCTATACACCATAAAAACTCTTTTGAAATTCGTGAGCAGGTGTGGTGGGATTATCATCGTGCTGTATACCGTGAAGGTGATTTTTTAACCAGCTTATTTACTGATGGCCAGCAACAGCCGATTGAAACAGCGTATGTTAATTTGATGTTATTGCAAGAAGAACATCAACAACAAATTAAATTAGAAGATAAAAATAAAGCTGCGCCACTTGATTCCCGTGAAAAACATTTGAGCAGTTTTGAAGATATTTACGCTAGCAAAACACCGTTGCAAACAAACGAATTGTTTACCCAAGTAACACAAAAACGTTATCTGATTATGGGACGTGCAGGTATTGGCAAAAGCACGTTATTGCACTATCTGACTTATCAATGGTCGCATACTGCCTGGGGCAAGCAATTTGAATGGGTATTTTGGATTAAGCTTCGTAATCTCAACTCTCAGCGCTATTCATCAAATTCAGTAGAGTGGGTTGACATTCTAAGCAAAGAGTGCTTTGACGACACTCTCAACCCAGCTGAAAAACAGCATCTAAAAAATCTGATAACCCCGCTAATAGCACAAGGTAAAGTATTGTGGCTGCTAGATGGTTATGATGAAATTGCTAGCAAATTGAATCAGCCAGCATATGCCGCCTTGAAACCAGCGATAGAGCAGTTAGTAGCCATGCCGTGGTTAATACTGACCAGTCGTCCTGAAGCGATGATGCAAGATCGCTCTTTTGATCAACGTCTAGAAATTGCTGGCTTCACGAATACAGATATTCAAGGTTATATCACGCGCTATTTTGCACATAATGCAGACAATGGGCAAAAACTACTCAATTTTTTAAAAGACAATCCCAGTGTATGGGGTATTGCCCATATCCCCATCAATCTACAACTCTTATGTCATATTTGGCAGACACAAACCTTAGAGGCAGACATTAATTTAACGCAGCTTTACCAAAGCCTCGTTAACCGTTTACTAAAACGTTATGCCCAAAAGCAAAATTTTCAATTACTGGAAAATCAATCTGATTTAATGGTCCACCCCAAGTTAGAGTCCTCTGTACAACAATTGGCTGAAATGGCTTTTCAAGGCATGGAGCGAGGGCAGGTGGTTATGTCGCTACCCACGATCAAGCTTAAGCCCTTATTAGAGATCGGTCTAATTCGTATAATAGACCAAACCAATCCCAGCATAACTAACATAGAGTTTATACACTTAACTTTTCAGGAATTTTTTGCAGGATTTTATTTAGAGCAATTAATAATAAAAGAGGATGTGCGTATCGTGTCCTTGATTGCACAATATAAATATAACCCACATTTTGAAATTAGTTGGTGGTTCGTATCCGGCTTATTGGTGTCACAGCCCGCTAGATTACAATTATTTTTTAATTACTTATTAAGCGAGCCTCGTGATCTTACTAGTTTTTATGAATACGGTTTATTGATGCGCTGCCTGGATGAAAGTGCCGCAGCCGAATTTTTGGGTAAAGCAACTTTATGGAAAGATTTACAAGTATTTTGGCGAAGGATGTTGTTTCAAACCAATAATGTCCACCAACCGTTAATAGACCGATTAGCATTTAGCCCTGTTTTTGCTAAAGAATTAGTGGATCTAATTGTCCAAGCGTTTGAAAGTAATGATTTTTTTGTTAATGCTTTAGCCATGAAAGCAGTACCAACACTATTACAAGTAGCTCCTGTTTTGGCCGATCAATTGTTTCCTTCACTGCTGGAGAAGTTTGATGATAAACACGCCTGGGCTAAAGAAGCAATGCTCGATACAAATGCCTGGGCCAGAGAAGCATTATTAGAGGCTATGCTGTCTGTCTTACAAACCCAGCCAGTTTTGACTGAACGAATGTTACAAGAGCTGTTAGAAAAATTGAACGATAAAGACAGTTCTGCCAAGATAACAGCATTAAAAATAATTCCCTCTATCTTACGAGCCAAACCGAGTGAAATTAACATAATATTTTCGAAATTTCTCGAAGAATTAAATGATAAAGATGATCAGGTTAAAATAGCAGCTCTGAAAATAGTGCCAACAATAATACAGACAAAACCTATTTTAACTAATCAATTGTTACCCATGCTATTTGAGCTAGCAGCCGATGGAAATGGGGCGGTAAGCACACTAGCATTGGATGCTGTAAAAGAGATATTACGGTGGTTTATGCCATTCATGCCGGTAATCGATACTGATAAAAAAAGAGAGGTAAGAGAAGCAGCATTAGAAGCTATATCAGTAATACTTCGGATCCAACCCGCTTTAATAGATCAGGTGTTACCTGCGTTATTTGATGAATTAGATTCTAATTGGATTGACACAGCAGTAAAAGTAATGGGTGCAACTGCTTTCTTAGCAAAGGCTTCACAATCTTATTTGCCAGTTAAGGTCTATCGCACACTATTTTTATCTGGGATGTCAGGTGCCATTTTTCTAATGTGGATTAAGAGCCAAAATTGGTGGGAAAAAAACCCAATAGCAACCATAAAAATAATATCAATACTACTACAAATTAGGCCTGAGTTAACTGATCAATTACTACCATTTTTGATCGAAAAGTCAAATGATCAGTCAGCATCAGTTATAGCAGCAGCAAGGGAAGCTATCTTGACTCTATTACAAACTAATCACTTAGCAAGTCAAAAACTGTCAGAACTGCTAAACGTACTCATCAGTAAAGGTATAAGGGAACACGATGCTGTAAAGATCATTTTATCGTTAGTGAAAGAATCTTTTGCAGGCAAGCCCTTAGTAAATCAATCAGATATTTTAAAACTAATTGAGAAATGTGACAATGAAAATGAGTATGTAAAAATTTCAGCACTAAAAATGCTACCAATATTTATTGGATCTAATCCTGCATTGGCAAATCAAGTGCCGTTAACATTATTTAAAAAATTAGATGATAAAAATTTTAAAGTAAGAGTCGTAGTACTAGAAATTGCAGTAACGCTTCTGCAAACTATTCCAGAATCGGTAGTTTATGTGCTCCCTATGCTGCTCGACTATCTTAATAAACAGCAAAATGACACGGCATTATTTAATTTCCCGGTAACTTGTTACATTTACCAAAGAACTGTGTATTTTTATTTGGATAAAGTAGGTTATTCTGTTGTTGTGTCGCCACAACAAGAAGCTATATTTTTACAAAATATAATTCGTAGTCGTCCTGCTTGGTTAAGTCCAATGTTACGTCCTACCGTGTTTGATGCGAATCATAAGGAAATAGATGAAATACCAACTTGCTTACAAGAGCAAGAGGTAAACAAATTTACTTATCCTCCACAGTCATCATCTATTGCTGACAAAGGGCCAATTGCTGCTGAGACTGATCCGTCTTTGTTGCAAACTTCGTCGGCTTCTTCTCACTATGATAATAATTGGTTACCTATAACGTTAGTAGCTTCCTTAGGCCAACACTTATGCGGTTATTGGCAGCCAACCCTTGTTCCATCTAACTCTAATGGGCATAGGGTCGAAGAATTAGATGAGCCGGTGCTAGTACTTGAGTACGCAAAAGCTATTACGGAACCAGCTACTTCTGAAGCAAAAGCCAGTCATTTCCCGGAAATCACCCTCCACTGTATGAGCAGTGAGGGTAGGGATCAACAACCTGTTACGGTTTGTGTCGCGGGGGATTACACGGTGTATGTTTTTCCAAAAGCTGCGACAGAAACGACCGCTGTAAGTTTTAACGGACAAACTGTGCCATCCACAAATGCTGACCGTTATAACCCTCAAAGCTGTCGCCCAGTTGAATTTTATGGTCGCCCTTTGGTGTTTTGTGAGGGTGAGCAAACTAATCTGCTTTACACACCAACGTTGCCTGCACCGCTGTTTGCTGATTTAGATGGCAATATTATGCTGGGTCGAGTAGTTTGGCATTGGGCAGGATCTACTTATACTTGGGTTAAACAAAGTATCTCTGACTGGCGGCATCCAACTCCTTCATCATTAACTAATGCTCCCCTATCAACAGCAGATGATAAAATCACCGGTCTTGCATTACAAACCCGTTGCCAAGAGCTTGATATGCAATTAAGCGAATTGGAATATCAGCTAGGAGAGTTGCCTGCAGTTCAGCAACGTGCTTTACAGGGGTTACAATTTGCCCTCAATGAATACCGCGATCTACTACAGGAAATACAAAACCAAGGTAATGCAACTTTTGAATTATTATCTGAATTAACCGAAGCAATTGCTATAAGTCAGGAAGAGATATATGGTGAATTACATCAGAGAGAATTTTCCTCAGTACCTATCAATCCCGCACAGGTTAGTGCAAGTTTTTTTGCTATGCCAACCCCACCTGTAGTAATTAATCATCGTCAAGCAATGGAGAGGTCTGCAATGCTTCCATTAGATTTTATAGAACCCACGCCAATCAAAACGTTAACTTAAGATGATCCTCGTGATTTTAGCTCAAAAGCTCACTACACCTGATTATTGATTTTTTATGCGGCAACGTTTGAAATTAACAGAAGTGTTTATCATACCTAGAAAAGTATTATGCATTAGTGTGTTTGCAAGCAACATAGGAGACCTTTGAAATGTTAAAAATTTTAGAAAACGAAGTAAGGAAAGGCAAGTTTTTTCTTGCGAAGACTACCGCAGATGATTGGAATAAGTTAGGAGAGGAGTATAAACTTACGAACGATTATATTCGTGCTAGGCTTTGTTATGAACAGGCATTAGCTTTAGATATTATGCACTGTAATGCCAATTGTAGTCTTGCAACCTTATACAACCACGGACATGGTACCGCACAGAATCTGGAGAAAGCAGACTATCACTATCAGATATCTACTTCAGAGGGATCTGAGGAAGCTAGAGAACGATTATTAGAGGTAGGATATTTATTAAAGTCGCAAAAATTAATTTCAGATAATTCTAATTTTGCCAGCGCTGATGAATGGGATAGCCTAGGAGAAGATTATTATTGGGGAAGAAATGACAAACCAAAAGATTATACTAAAGCGAGAATATGTTACGAACAAGCTATTGCCTTGAATCCACAATTAAGTAATTCGCTATATTCACTCGGTACCCTATTTCACAGTGGCTTTGGTGTGGCTAAAAATCTGAGCACTGCTCGAACATATTATAAGCAAGCAGCAGAAGCAGGTAGTTATCATGCTAAAGTAGCACTCTTAAAAATTGATAACCCAAATAACGTGACAGCTGACCAATGGAGCAATCTAGGAGAAGATTATTACCATGGAAAAAATAATAAACTTGAAGATTACGTTAGAGCACATGCTTGTTATGAAGAAGCTCTTAAACTAAATTCAAAACATCTGAATGCTTATTATAGCCTAGGGTGGTTGTATGAGCACGCTGAAGGTGTTGATAAAGATCTTAAAAAAGCGAGAGATTACTATGAAAAATCAGCTTCCCAACACTCTGATTCCCAAAAGCAACTTTCAATTGTAACTAACCTAATTTTAGCTGATGAACAGAACGATTTAGGAGAAGACTATTACCATGGAAGAAATAATAAACCTACAGATTATGTTAAAGCACGTACATATTATGAGGAGGTTCTTAAACTAAATCCAGAGTACCAAAATGCTTCCTACAGTCTAGGATGGTTGTACGAATATGCTCAAGGTGTTGATAAAAATACTGCAAAAGCGAGGGAATATTATGAAATGGCTGCTTCCCCAGGACATTATAGTGCCCAAAAGCAGCTTTTAATCTTAGATAATCCAAATTTTTCCCCTGCAAACTGGGATACATTAGGTGAAGACTATTTCTGGGGAAAAAATAATAAACAAAAAGATTATGCTAAAGCGAGAATATGCTATGAACAAGCTATTGCTTTGGATCCGCAAGTGAGCAATTCACTATATTCACTGGGTGCTTTATTTCACTGCGGTTTTGGAGTGGTTAAAAATTCGGGTGCTGCCAAAACCTATTATAAGCAGGCGGCAGAAGCAGGAAGTTATTATGCTAAAGTAGAACTCTTAAAAATTGATAATCCCAATATTGTGACAGCTGATCAATGGAGTAATTTAGGAGAGAACTACTATTACGCAACAAATAATAAACCTAAAGATTATATTAGAGCACGCGCATGTTATGAAGAAGCTCTCAAACTAAACCCACAACACCAGGGTGCCTCCTATGTTCTAGGATGGGTGTACGAATATGCTCAAGATGTTGATAAGGATATTACAAAAGCAATGGAATATTATGAAAAATCCGCCTCTCAAGGACATTATGACTCCCAAAAGCGGTTTTTAATTTTAGATAATCTTAGTTTTATTAGCTGCGATCAATGGTGTAATTTAGGAGGTGATTATTTTCATGGAAAGAATAGTAAACCTAAAGATTATGTTAAAGCGCGTGTATGCTATGAACAAGCACTAAAGCTCAATCCAGAACATACACTTTCTTTATTCATCTTAGGTTTGATATATCAATATGCTTTGGGTGTTGATAAAGACTTAGTAAAGGCTAGATCGCATTATGAACTTGCTGTATCAAAAGGATGTTATGCTTCTCAAAAAAAAGTATTGATTTTAGACAATCCTAATTTTAGTAGCTGTGATGAGTGGAGTACTTTAGGAGAGGACTATTACTTTGGGAAAAATAATAAGCCTAAAGATTATGTTAGAGCACGCGCATGTTATGAAATAGCCATTGAACTAAATGCAGAAAACCAAAATGCTTCTTATAGTCTAGGATGGTTATATGAGCATGCTGAAGGTGTTAGTAAAGATATTGCAAAAGCGAGGGAATATTATGAAATGGCTTCTTCCCAAGAGCATTACAATGCCAAAAAGCAACTTTTAATCTTAGATAATCAAAATTTTTCCGCTGTAAATTGGGATACGTTGGGAGAAGATTATTATTGGGGGGGAAATAACAGGCAAAAAGATCGTATTAAAGCAAAAATATGCTATGAACAAGCTATTGCTAAGGATCCTAAGCTAAGAAGGAGTTTAAAAAGATTAGAGAGCAATGCCATTCTTTCTCTTAAAGAAAAAGGGGCTATTAATGAAAAAGACAGTAATAATAATACTGCCTTACATCGATCTGCCGAATATAAACATTTAAAGAATTGTGCACGGCTTCTTTTTCTGGGTGCTAAAAAAAGTATTGAGAACGCGAAATCAGAACGTCCTCTAGCGACTTTAAATGCTAAAGAAAAGGGACGGATTACTTTATTACAAACGCAATTTGAAAAATTAATCAGCGATTTTGGTAAAAAATCACCTAGAATTATTATAAACCGTTTTTTTTCCAGCCCGAACCGGCCGCATGATGAAGAAAAAAGTGTCAGCCAATTGGATATATTTTACAATAACCAATTTATCAAACCTTTATTAGATCTGGCAAAATTAGCAGTATTGGGATTACATGATCTTTCAAGGCGTCCTAAATTTACAGATCCTAATTACGATAGTGATAATGACTGTGAAGAGAGTATAAATCTTGATTGTCAATGTCTTACTATTAGAGTAGATCCACAATCTAGTCATGTTGAAAATATTGCTCATTTTGGAAAAAACGGGCAAGGAGGAGACAGTTGTTACGGTGTGTATTTGAATAGTGAATTAGATCAAAATACACTGTATCTAGGAGGAAAAAGAAATTCTTTAGAAGAAATGAGAGGAACTTTTATTCATGAACTCACTCATTTTATTGCGAAAGAAGTATTCAAAAATAACTGCCGACCTTATGCAAGCAATGATCTCATCAATACGCAAACTTTTACTAAGATAACCGATAATTTAAGGGCAAAAAAAAATAATCTGGATCCTATACTACAGGCGGCTTTTAGTGGTCATTATGAACAGAATGATAAAGTTCAAAATGAATTAATTGTAAGAGTGGGGCAGATGATTGTTATGTATCCTACTGATTGGGCACACCGGTTAGAGTCTCAAGCACCTGAACTATGGAATTACTATAAGGATGTATTTTTAGATGCAGTTATTAAACATACCACTAAACTACAAGATCGTGCCTTAGGTGGATGGCCATTAGAGCACATGGTTAACGCAGATGCTAGTGATGTTCCATTTCATTTGGAAAGCACAGGACCGTGAATTCAACACTGAAGTGCTTTATCAGCAGAAGCATTGATACTTGAAAAGAGACTTCAATAAGCAACTTTTTAAGGCGTTTTATGAAAAATGAGGAAAACGCCAAGTTTCTTGATATTTCAGATATTATTTCTCATTGTGGCTGTGATGAGAATAGTAATTTTTAGCGTAGGTTGAATATATTGCTAGAAGAAACAGGCACGACCACATTAAAATTTAAGTTATTGTATGATGTCAAGTTACATACAAGTTATACTTAAGAACTTATAAAATCTCAAGGAGGCTTTAAATATGTCGCAGGAAACCAAAGAAACGCATAATTCAATTTTGGCAGAAATTGAAGGTGAAATCCATGAAGAACAAGCTCATGACTATTTGGCTGAATTAAATGAATTTCTGTCTCAGGCAAGTAAAGATCTTGATCAAAGAAGTTCAAAAAAACCTGCTCCAATGCCGACTGAAAATCAAGTCATTCAGGCTGTATCGAAATATTTAAAAGATAGTAATTTAGCAAAAATAGTTGCTGATTACGCTGTAATAGGAACTAAAACCTGGTTTAATCAACAATATAAAGCTGGACGTAGAGATTTTTCTGAGGTTAGTTTCGAAGAAGAGATTTCTTTTTATAAAGAAAATTTACTCTATGTAAAATTTTCCGGTGCTGATCTACCAAAAGCTACCTTTGAAGACTGTGATTTAACAGGCACTAATTTTTCAAACGCGAATTTAACAGAGGCTCATTTTATTACCACTCGTGATGACCCTGAGTCACGCATTATTCATTTTCAAAGAACTCTATTTTTCCAGGCTAATTTAAAAAATGCAACTTTTGAAGGGTGCACAGGTACCCCCAACTTTACAGAGGCCAATCAAGAAAATAGCAAATTTACAGATTGTCGGTTTCATGGTGAGCGTGTAAGCAGGCAGCCTATGTATGGCACTCGATGGGAAGATCAGATAGACTCTGGAATAGATGAAGGTGAAGAAGGTGGCCTAAGCGAAGAAGAGGGGGACGACCTAGAAGAAACTGAGGATATGCCAGTAACACTATGGACTCTACCGCAAAGCGAATCAAAAGTAACATTCTTTGCTGCTCCTGTCCGGAAAGAAAGAGCAGATTCAGGTAACACTACGGCAGAAGAGCTGGATGCACAGGAAGGAGATGATGCTGAGGGCGATAGTGATTATGACCCCTCGCTTGAACTCGAGGATAATTCTTCATCCTTAGATAATACGAGGGGTCCTCGTTGAAACAAAGCACTTAAAAACATCTACGCAGCTACTATCGATTAACCTTGGTAGCTGCTAGATTTAGAGCAACTGTTCTCATAACCGCAAGAATAGTTTTTTAAGGTTGGATTTCCGTTTCTGCAAAAAAGATCGATTGAGTCGTTGTCGAGAGGGATCTTTTTATTTTGCCAGCTTGTCTGGGAGTTAAAGTCCAGTAATTACGATTTACTGGACTGTAAAAAATAATCACGAAAAGGCTATAAAATAAGGCAAAAATTAAGTTTTTTATAAAAGTCACTTTAATCTCTTCAAGTTGTAGAAGGAAAAATAACAGATTCATCTTCGTCAGCAATTATACTTAAATATTCAAGGCCATATATGCTACAATTATTTTAGCAAGTTAACTCAAAAAAGGAGACTCATATGCCAAAAGTTAAAAAGGATAATCTTGTTATTGTACGGGTTTGGGCATCGAATTTGAAAGAAGTAGCTACAGGTAAAGTATCAATCAAGCAAAGGCAAGTAGGCCACATTTCTATAGAGATTCCGAGTTTAAACTGCTATATGAGCCTGTGGCCGGATAATATTGGCAGAGTTCAGGGGCTAACGAGTTTTACGGCGTTCATGATGCAGAGTTTGTTGCAAATAAAGAGGATGATATCCTTTATGAAACTAACAATAGCCCTTATAACTCAGAGAGTGAATTACCAGCAGACCTAAATTTACCTACTGTAATTTGCCTGTACAGCTTAGATGTTAGAGCAATGGAGGCTAAATTTAAGGGAATAAAAGATGATCCAAATTTCAGAGGCTGGACTTTGCCTGGAAACAATATTTTAATAAATAAAGGTAATGGCCATAGCTGTTCTTCATTGGCTTATGCTGTGCTTTTGGCTGGAGATATTTACAGCTTACTGTCTCGTGGATATAGCGCCAGCTTTTCGTCTATTACTACTCCAGGTATGCTGTGCGTAGCTTTAGCTACAGCCAAAAAAGCTGAATTGGTCAAATACCCTGATACAAAGAAGTTCAGTTTATTTGAGAGCAGAGAGCAGAGGGAATATTACAATAACCTTTGATATAGAATCTCCATCTGGTGGCTCAAGAGAAGTTGACAAGCAGTACTCTTATCATGAACAAGAGCTTCTTCCTAAAGATTCTTGTTGTGACCGCCTTCCAACATCAGCCTTGGTAGCCAGTATGAGTATCGCTGGATTTTTTGCGGGTGGCCTCCCTGGTGCTATTACTGGAGCGGTAATTGGATTTAGCAGTAAGCCGATTGTTAGCACAATTAGTGAATCTTGCTGTAAGCGATAGTATTGATACCTCATTTCAAAGTTTTCGGGGCTTTGGGCTTACCGTGCACATTTGTAGCTTCAGTAAAATTGGTTTATTTGCCTTAACGGTGAGGGTGTATGGCTATCCTCACCCAGAGCCAGCTTCGAAGCAAGTAGCAAACCTCAAATCCAATCTCTCATTTTCTTAAGCCCTATTATGCTAATTTCATCATATACCTAGCTTGGGGAAAAACCTTGTGCAGACGCTTCTTCATCAATGATAGTCTCGTGAGAAGAAGAGAAAGTTTCCAGGAACGTGTAGCTAGCTATTCCAACACTGAAAGCTAAAAGAAGAGATAAATAAAAGTTATCAGCATACCCACTTGTTAGATGGCTTTCTCTAACAAGAGTATAGGTTAACAGAGCAATAGCTGCACTATACAGTCTATTTTGTCCTTTGGTGAGTTCGTTTTGTTTGATAAGTATCCCCTTTATTAAAACTTTTGCTTCAAAGACTTGATCTTCTAAATAATATTTTTGTTCTCGCCTTACATAATTGAAGCGGTTATTTAAAAACCCTCTAGCCAATGTAATAAAATACATGCTCCAGTCTGCTGTTAATTGACTATTAGGTTTAACTAAGCTGTTGTATTTTGATCGTGCCCAGTCAATACAATTTCCGCGATTTGATGAATTGCTTATAGCGAAGAATCCCTGTCTTCCCCAGGCTGAATAATAAGTTCTATCTTCTTTTACTTCAGCTTTAATTTCGTTCCATATCGCTATACATTTTGTTTGGCTTACATTATCTGAAGCAGGAAAAAATTGCATGCCTTTTGTTAGTTGCACAGCTGGTGTTTTATTAGCAAGCTTACACAGCATGTTCTTGTCTTTTTGTTTTCCATACTCGAACCACTCCTCAGACTCCTCAGACTCCTCAGATGGCTCTTGAATAGTTTTTACTTTGCCCTTCCCATAAAAACAAGACGCAACTAAATGTGCTAATCTTATTGTAGGTCTTATCCTATGATTAATTTGATCTAGTTCAATACCTTCTATAATTAAAAAAGCATGTTCGCTATTCCTTTCTCTAATAATTGAAACTACCCAATCGCCAGGAGTTACCTGAAAAATAGGATTGACTTCACTGTCATATTTTAGTCCTTTCTGATAGTCATTAATATGAGCAGGAAATCTTTGTTCAGTTCCTTTTAGTAAGTAAATTATACCATTATTGTTAATATATTTTGCTAAATCTAATGCTCTTCGGCCCTTCGCATCTGTAACTGTATAATTAGTTTCACGGTAGGATAGAAGCAACTCAGCATATTCAAAGTCATTTTGTTGCACAACAATATGTAATGCTGTCATGCCATCATGCTTTGAAGTCTTCAGCTGACAAGCATAATTGATGTCATGAGGAAGTGACACGTCTAATAATTTCTTTAACGTAGCGCTTGAAAATTTGCCATAAGTAAGGAAGGAAGCCGTAACAGAATAAGCGTCCGTGAAAGCATTTGTTAATATAGCTTCAAAATCTACTGCACCCTTATCGTCTTTTTTTATTAGAGCACCAGACCTTGCATCCTCATAAGATTTCTTTGCTTGTTTTCTGACTTTATCATCTCCCTCATAGGCACAATAAGGGTCTTCAGCTCTACTCATAACAACAGCTTGCAGAACATTTAATCCTTCCAGGTAACAAGAGCTCTGCGGATAACACACCGATAAATCTGCGCCGCAATCAATTAGTGCAGTTAATAAAGCCTCGTCCACAGCTTGTGATCGCTTAAACAGGTAAACAACAACTTGAACAGGCCTCCAACTGCGATATAAAACCCTCTGCTCAGGAAAAGCTGTATTTGCTAATGGCTTTAAGTTCAAGTGTTCTCTAAACAAAGAGATTAATCGGGGAAAATTTCTCAAAATAGAAATTTGAAAAAGCGTGTAGTGCGCATATTCTCCTAGTTCTGAAACAGGCTTGGCTAATAACTGATAAGTTTTTGATCTATTGCTGCTATTGGCATTTAACCAATCTCCTATTTTACCGTATATTTTGTCTAGAAATTGAAATTGCTCGTTTCCGTAAAGGATAAGAGTATCTAAGAAAGTTAAATCATGGTAATGCTTGTAATTAGCAGCAACTTCACTAATTGAGAAAAAGCTATCAAATAAATTTGATGCCATAAAATCAGATAGGAATGCTGAATTAGTGTGCATTATTAAATAATGCAAGACTGGGAGTTCTGTTTTAGTACCGTTTTCCTCGACATGTACAGTGAGGCTAGATAAAGCAGCTCCACCCGACTACAATAGCTTATGATGTTCATTCATAAGCCAGTCGTAAAGTGATGATAAATTTAATAAATGGGATTGATTATATTTCGCTTGATGATCAATTAAACCTCTTAAAAACAGCGTCAAAAGATTTAAACCACTTAAATCACTCCATTGGCTCTTCTCCCCTTCTATTACCGTCAGATGATAGTCTAATCCATCAATTAACGACATACTTTCTAAAAATATTTTAAAGAGTAGATCAAAATGATGCTGTAATACTAAGAGCCTATCCCAAAACCTCTAAAGTATAAAAAAAGTGTTAAAATTAGTACTGCAATCAACTTACTAATTTTAGGAGGTGAGTGCTATGAACAAGAAATGGCGCATGCCTGATGAATTATGGGAACGATTAGAAGAATTATTGCCGAAATATCCTGTTAGTAAATTAGGCGGAAGACCAAGGCCGTGTTTAAGAAACATAGCCGATGGGATATTTTATATATTACGCACAGGCTGCCAATGGAAAGCAATCCCGGAAGAATTTGGTAAAAGCAGTACAGTTCACCGGTACTTTCAACAGTGTTGATCAGCGTCAACTAAAAATTCCACCGACGACAATTAAAATTCCCTCTTTGCGTTGTTATTTTTTATCCTTAGTATTACCTCCATTTTGTCTTTGTTTAGCTTCA
>Ga0206798_1077_pt1 | contig 20875 bp, 12 predicted proteins | sample Alteio_BWOrgCont_66_FD_152893 | JGI IMG/M metagenome (GOLD analysis project Ga0206798, IMG submission 152893) | Enriched cells from forest soil in Barre Woods Harvard Forest LTER site, Petersham, Massachusetts, United States -... | ecosystem: Environmental > Terrestrial > Soil > Temperate forest >...
GTCGGCCAGTTGAGGCCAGGGTATGGCCGCTCTTGTGTTGCCGAAAAGCCAATTCGCCGTCGGTGACGGCGGTTTCGATTTCGGGAAACTCGGTGGTGCCCATATCGTTTTTGCACTGACGAAGGCGACAAAACAAGTTTGAGACGCGTACCCGGTCGCGCATTGAAGGTAATCGACGCGGCGCAAAGATGCAAAGCTTTTCTGCACCAATTCTTCACCACTTCACCATCGCACTTCCAGCTACCGACATTCTTCGAGTCTGTTGCCCGTGATAAGAGTCTCCACACCTGGAGGCTCCCACGACCCACTTGAATGCAGGCCCACCATGCCCATTCCAGGAACGTGCCCGAAGTGCGACAGCCCATATCAGGTGCAAGACACGCCGGCCGACAAAGCCGTCCTCTGCCCTGAGTGCCAACACCGTTAGGACGTTCCGAAACAGAATGATCGGACGGCCCGGCGAAAGCCAGCCGTTCGCGGCGCGGCCTCCATCTTGTTCCCATCTCTCAGCTTTTGGTGTGGGGGCTGGCAGTGGTGGCCTTATTGCTGGGCGCCACTCTGGGCGTGGCAATGTTGAGCAAGGCCGGGAACGCCATTCAGGAGGCGGGTATGTCCGCCTTGATCGCGGCCGGGCTGATTTTCGTAATGCATTGGCCCGCGCTGCAGCGGCGATTGTGGGCGACGTGGAGCGGCTTGTGCTGGGGTGACGGTAAAAGTGGGGACGGCAATCCTTCAACAGTACCCGCTCTGCGGTGGAGCGTTCGGTGCTGGAGTGGTTCCTCAATTTGCGGCGCCAGGAACTGTGTAGTGTTTCAGGCCAAATGGCGCATCAGCTAAGGTAGGCGAGAGCCCCCTCCAGGGGTAATAAAATCCTAACCTGGAGGACGAACCATGAGCCAGAACGGTCAACGACGGAAGTGGACGGCGGCGGAGAAGCTGCGTATCGTGTTGGCGGGCATGCAGCCCAACGTGGAGGTGTCGGACCTGTGCCGGCGCGAAGGGATCAACCCGACACAGTACTACGGGTGGAAGAAGCAATTGTTGTCGTCGGCGACGAAGATCTTCGACGCTCGCGAGAGTAAGCGGGATGCCTCGGAGGAGAAGAAGGAGTCGGAGCTACGGCGGATGAAGGATGTGGTGGCGGAGATTACGGCGGAGAACCTGGAGCTAAAAAAGGGGCTCTTGGGTTAGAGGATTACGGACAGTTGCCGCCGGCATTGCAAAAGCGCGTGTATGAAGAGGTGGAGCGGACCCGTCAGCGGAGTGGCTGGCCCGCGCAGAAGACGCTGGCGGCGTTGGGCATCCCGCGGCGGACCTACTATCGGTGGCTCCAGGAAGAGGCGTGGGCCCGGGCGTTGCCGTCGGAGCCGGTGCGGCCGGTGCAGCCGTATGAGGCGTTGCCCGAGGAGAAGGCCGCGGTGTTGGAGTATGCCCGTCGTCACCCGGAGCTGCGGCACCGGGAGATGGCGTGGCGGATGGTGGACGAGGACGTGGTCTGCCTGAGTGCGTCGACGGTGTACCGGATCTTGAAGGAAGCGAACCTGGTGCATCGGTGGCGGCGGCGCTCCAAGCGGCGACGGGAGGAAGAGGAGAAGGCGACACGGGCGAACCAACGTTGGGCCACGGATGTGCTGCAGATCGTGGTGGGGGTGGCGACGTACTTTGTGGTGAGCTTTCTGGACGAGTATTCGCGTTACGTGGTGCATTTTGAGCTGACGACGGGGGTAGATGGCATCACGCTGAGCACGGCGGCCCAGAGAGCGATCGACACGCTGCCCAAGGGTGGCGATGGCCAGCCGGTGGACAAGCCGGAGATCCGATCGGACAACGGCAGCGGCTACATTTCCAAGGAGTTCAAGATGGTGCTGAAGGAGAATGGCCTGGGCCATCACCGGATCACGCCGCATTGTCCCGAGGAAAATGGGCTGATCGAGCGGATGCACCGGACGCTGCGGGAGGAGTTGGAAGGGGAAGAGCTGACGAACCTGCTAGAAGCGGAAAAGATCTTTGGCCGGATAGTCAGGCGTTACAACGAGGAGCGGTTACACAGTGCCTTGGGCTACCTGGCGCCGAAGGACTACTATCGTGGCCATCCCACCGAGCGTTATGCGGCCCGGCGGACGAAGATGGCGGAAGCGCGGCACCGGCGAAAGGAAAAGAACCTGGAACTGCAGCAGAGGACGATCCCGTTTGCGGAGGGCGAAAACCTTGCTTAAAACCAACGCAAGTTTGTGCCACTGTGGGTGAAACATTTCAGCACTGCAACCGATGATCACACCATTGAACCATGCTGGCGGGTTTACCCAATCACTCACAACACCGTCTTTCCTCCACAGTGGCGGAGGCAAGCACATCGGACTTTTCTCCCAGACCAACTTCATGGGCAGATTGCCTGTTGGCAAAAATGGGTTGCCGAGGTAGGTGATGGTCAGCATCGGCACTATCTTCTCGACCTATATCTCTATGAAACGAGCATGCGCCTTGCCACGCACTTTCGGGAATTGAAATCTCTAGCAGATGGATCACTTTTGATAGCTGCTAAGTGGGCGTCGAAGCCAGACATTGCAGTAGTCCGTAAACAAATTGGCCTATTTCCAACTCCCACTATCCATCCCGCACCAGTTGTTCCCCCCTTGGACGTTTCTGAGCCACCCATTCACCTTGGTGAGCATTCTCTCTACCAGTTCGTTTGCAGACAAACAGATGACTTGGTCGCACTAACTCGTTCTTGGGACAGTGGTGCGAAGAAGCGTTGGAAACTGAGATACTATCAAGATCACTACCTGACCTTCCAGCAATACCTTGACCAATGCAACGATGATTGGCTGCACTCGTTCTTTACTTGGGGAGACAAATGCTGCCAAAAGGGTTTTGGGTTTTATCTTAACTAGGGTAAGCGACTTCGCCGGGTTCTGTTCTTGTTGATGAAGGCGGATACCGAGATGCCTGCTGTCATCACCTATTGGCAAACGCAAGAAGACGAGAAGGACTTCCTCGCCTACCTGACGACGACTGGCAACATCGTGGCGATGCCGGACCACTGGGTGAGAACGAAAGCGGAACTGGCACCCCGGCCCATCCTCCAGTATGTCCATGAAGGCGGCCTCGACCAGTTTGTCTTCGGACTGGAACATCACGCACTGGCCGCTGACATAGAGCCACAGGAGAAGGAAGGGCAGAAGTATCTAACCGTGGCATATATGAGTCCCTGACTGATAAGCTACCGGCGTGGCCGTATGAGGGACGGCAACAAGCTGGGGCAGTCGAACCTGGTGGCATACTGGACCTACCAGGATAAGGAGGCCCGAACCCTGCTGACCAAGGACGAGGATTTCATCAAGTGGGCGAAGAAGGTCTTCGCATGGTTGCGGAGGCACACGCCAGAACAAATTGAATGCAATCGGTATTCTTACCGGGCGACCAAGCGTGCGAAACACGCTGCGAACACTGGCTTAATTGAGGCGGTGTTGTACTGAACGGGATGTTGGCAGAGTCCTTCCTCGGAAGGACCGCAACAGTAACGCCGAGGTTTGACGTGGCGTTTTCAGGGGAAGAAGTCCTTGCGATGGCCCTGCCCTACGAATGCCGGTCGTAGCGCTCCCTGGCTACCCGTTTCGGCTTCGTCTTTCGTTTCGTTGCTTGATGAGCGACATGAGAAGGCCACAAGGGCGTTTTCCGTTTCTTCCGCTTTTCGGAATTCTGGCGATCTCTTGCCTCCCTCGGCTGGAAAAGGTACTCGTCCGGGTTGGCTCGCAGCCAGTGCTGGATCGTCTGGCCCTTCGGACCAATCGGCAGCGGCTTCACCTGGGCATTGCCCCCCCAGCATCTTCGTGATGCGCCGTCTTGTGTTGATTCGCTGCTCTGCCTTCTGGTGGAACCTCGTTGGGATCGATAAGATACCACCAGACCGGTCCGCTCATGTCGATGTCCCGACCACGAATCGTACAGATTTCAGTCTCCCTCGCTCCCATTAACGGCTGCAACTGTACCATCGCCGCCACCTGCGGGGCCAGAAAGGGCAAGGCGGCATCGACGTGCAGCTGGGGCACTGGTTTTACCCGCTGAGTCTCCCTGGTGCCAGGGTGTCCTCGCCGCAACCCCGCAACAGTCTTGAGGGCTTCGTATACCGACGGGGGAACCAGTTCTTCGGACACCGCCCACTTGAACAATCGCTTGATGTGGTCGATCCGTTGGTTGATCACCCTCCGGGTCAGCGCCTTCTTTTCCTTCAGCGGCTCGACGCCCAACCACTTCTTCTTACGCTTGGCCTCATACCGTCCCGGCTGGCCCTGCCCTGCTTGGCGGAATCCGCCTTCCAGAACCCACACATCTGAGCATTGGGCATTCTCAGTAAACCGCACGAGGTAGCAGCGTTTGTTGATCATTTTCTCCCGGACGGCCTTGAGTTTGAGCGGGCCGAATTCGCTGGCGAGCGTGTGCCCGTAAAGGTCCACCCTTGGCAGGAGGGCGTGCTGGAAGTTCTCCGGCTCCCTTGAGGGCGAGCCGTCTACGAGGCGGTAGTAGCTCTTGGCGTGCTTCCAGAAGCGAAGGCAGACCTCGCTGACCGTCAGGCCGGTGGCAACTGCGCCGTCGTCCCTGACCGAATAGCGCCCCTCGTTCGCCTCTAATTCGATAAGGACACGCCGGTCCTCGGCCCGACTTTCGGCACTGCCGAATGGACCGAGAAGCACGTCGCATCGCCTGCCGTTGCTCAGCCGAACTGTGATGCGAGCTTGCCCTTTGTGGGGTTTATTGGGGTAGGACGGCGGAGAGCCATTTGGAGTGCGGGCCATGCGATAATCCCCGGATTGCGGAAAAGTTCCGCATTCTTTCGGGTTTCGATGCTGCACTTCCAAACGTTGGAAGGTGTGTAAGTTACACTCGGATAAGGTTTTACGAAATTGGGCGCTACAGGACTTGAACCTGTGACCCCCAGCGTGTCGAGCTGGTGCTCTAGCCAACTGAGCTAAGCGCCCTGTCCCTTGAACAATAGATGCCCCGTTACCCGTCGTCAAGGCCAGACGAATCGCCCTTGCCGACATGCTGTCGGGTCTCCAATCTAGCCATTCTTTTCCGCCTCACCATTGCCCACGCGGCCATTCTTTAGTCCTTTTTGGTCGCGGCGCCGTTTGCTCAAGTCCGTTGGCCTCCCAGCCGATATAGTCGTTACGGCTGATCTCTTTGTCGTTACAAGCCCGCTTCCGGGGACGCCAGGGGCACTGCGCCCCCCGCGCGGAGATCGTCAGGCGGAGGACGCTCCAATGGGTCTCGGTTCCTTCACATTGGCCTGTCTGCTGTTTGCCGTCAGCGCCGGGGGAGCGCCCGACGAATGGCACATGAGCCAGACGCAGTTCAAAATCCCCATCAAGATCAAACCCGACTTGCAAGCCGACATACACAAACTTCGACTCTTCTGCTCGCGGGACGAGGGCAAGACCTGGAACCTTGTCGGCACTGCCGACCCCAACCAGGACGGATTCCTCTTCACCGCCAATGGCGACGGCAAATACTGGTTTAGCGTCGCAGTGGTCAACAAAGCTGGCGTTCAGGAACCCACCGACGTTTACACCGCTCCCGTTGGCCAGAAAATCATTGTCGACACCGTCAAACCCGATGTCCACGTCATCGCCGACCGGCAGGGCGAGCAGATCACCGTCGCCTGGGAGATCAACGAGCTTTACCCCAAACCCGAGAGCCTAAAAGTCGAATACCGCGCAGCCGACGCTGTCGATGGCCCCTGGAGTCCAGTGCAGTTCGCTAGCGGAGCCAATCGGGCATCGTTCAAACCCGATTGTGCCGGCAATGTCGCGGTTCGCGTACAAATGGAAGACCAGGCCGGCAACCAGGGCAGCGCCCAAGCCACTGTCGTCGTCGCCAATACCCAAGCGACCCAGGTCGTCCAGGCTGGCTCGCCCCCGCCCCCCGCCGCGCCGCCCTCGTCGCCTGTACCGTCGGCCCCCGCCGGGCCGGCGTCGTTGTCCGGCAACACCGGGCCGAATTGGAGTGCCGCCCAGGCAGCGCCCACTGCGAGGCAGGGCGATGTGACGCCGACGTCTGTGCAACAGCCGTACCCGGGCCCGTTACCAGTGGGCGGCCCTGGCTCAACCTCCGGGCTGCCGTTAGCGATTCGCGGCCGGCTGCCCGACCTGCAACTTGTGAACAAGGCTCAGGTCCGCCTCGACTACGAGGTCGCCAAGCTCGGACCTTCCGGCGTCGGCAGCGTCGAAGTCTATGTCACCACCGACGAAGGTCAGACGTGGGAAGCGGTTCGCGCCGATGCTGCTCCCGAACCACCCGTGACCGACCCGCAGACTGGCAACGTCAAGGGCGGCGTGCTCGTGCCTCTTGCGAAGGACGAAGTGATTTACGGCTTCTGGATGATCGTGAAAAGCGGGGCTGGCCTGGGCAAGGCTCCGCCAAAGAGCGGCGATCAGCCACAAATTCGCATCGAGCGTGACACAGTGGCTCCGGTTGCCAGCCTGCGGCAGCCGGTTGCCGATCCCAGTCATCGCGACACGGTCATCTTGGGCTGGGAGGCCTCCGACAAGAATCTCGCGGTGAATCCAATTACGCTGGAATGGGCGGCGAGCAAAGACGCGCCGTGGCAACTCATCGCCGAGAAATTGCCGAACAGTGGCCACTATGCGTGGAGCGTGCCGCCCAAGATGCCGCCACAGGTGTTATTACGCATCACGGTCCGAGACCTGGCAGGTAACACAACGGTCTGGACGACCGACCACCCGGAAACGATCGACTTGAACGTTCCCGAGGTCACCAAAATCGGTCTCGGCAGCGTGCGGTAGGAAGTTGGAAATCTAAAGCCAGCGATGGCTAGGCGACAGCGGAGATCACGAAAACACGAAAAAGCGAAAGCACGAAAATGAAGGAATGCACCTTCCTCTTTTCGTGCTTTCGCTCTTCGTGTTTTCGTGATGCAATTTGCGGAGTCTTCATCGCAGCCGAAGAATTCGACTAAGTTTAAGTCGTAGCATGGCCGACTAGGAGCCGCGCAGTTCCTGCAGGGTCTTTTCGATCGTCTGAATCTGTTTTTGCAGATCCGCCACCTGATCGCGGAGTTGTTGCACAATGTCAGTCGGTGCGTTTTTTACAAAACTCTCGGTGCCCAGCTTGGCTCGCAGGCGCTGGAGGTGCTTGGTCTTCTCGTCGCGTTGTTTTTCCAGGCGACTCACCTCGGCTGCCACATCAATCAATCCTTCGAGCCCCACGTAGGATTCGAACTCGGCTAGCACAATGGTGGCTGCCTGGCGTGGTTTGGCCACGTCAGGACCGCATTGCAATTCACCCACGCCGCCTAGCATCGAAATGAACGCTTGGAGCGCGCGAAAATCTTTTGCCACCACGTCGGAGCAGCGGACCGACACGATTAGCGGCGTTTTAGCGTCGACCGCATAGAGGTTACGCACCTTGCGGACCTCTCCCACAAGGGCCTGCATGCGGGCAAAGCGAGCCTCCGCGGCAAGGTCTTGCCAAGGATTTGGGAAACTCGGCCACGGTGCGATCACCACGCTTGCAGTAGCTTTTTCCGCCGGAATGGGCAGACCGCGCTTTGGTGCAGCTTCGTTGAGCGCCTGCCAGATCGATTCTGCCACGAACGGCATGACCGGCTGCACCAGCCGCAAAATCGCGTCCAGCACGCCCAGAAGCACTCGCTGGACTCCCGCCCGGCCAGCTTCCTCGCGCAAGCGGCCCTTGCTCATCTCGACATACCAGTCGCAGAACTCCGACCAGGTGAAATCGTATATGTGGCGGATCGCCTCGCTGAATTTGTACTCCTCGAGGCTCCGCGTCACCGCTGCCGTCGTCGTCGCCAATCGGCTCAGAATCCAGCGATCCTCGATCGGCAGCTCATTCAGAGCGATTGCGTCCGCCCGGTAACCTTCGAGGTTCATTAGCAAGAAACGAGCCGCGTTCCACAGCTTGTTGGCAAAGTGGCGCCCTTTGTCAAAGCGCTCGGAGGCTTGCTTCGCAGTTTGCAATTCCGCGTCAGGCGCGGGCCACGGTCCACCAGGTCGAAACGGCTTCTTACAACTCGGGCACGTCACCTTGAGCGTGCGCATCGACATGTGCTCATGCTTCACGGGCACGAGCGTGTCGCAATGCGGGCACACGTTTGACACGGGCATGCGGCTATCCTGGGTGTCCGTCGCAAGCTCCACCATTACATAGCGCAGCGCATCGGTCCCATAGCGGTCGATGATGTCCAGCGGGTCGATGCCGTTGCCCTTGCTCTTGCTCATGCCCTCGCCAAAACCGTCGAGAATCTTGGAATGGATGTACACATGATGAAACGGCACCTTGCCCACGTTGTACAGGCCCGTGATCACCATACGGGCCACCCAGAGGGTGATAATGTCGCGGCTGGTCACCAGCACATTGGTCGGGTAGTAGTAAGCCAGCTCCGGCGTTTTTTCCGGCCAGCCGAGCGTCGAGTGCGGCCAAAGTGCCGAGCTGAACCAGGTATCGAGCACGTCGGGATCTTGAATGTAGCCCAGGGCTTCGAAGCGCTTTTCCAACTCCTCATGTCCAGGTGCCACGCAGAGAAAGCTAATCCATTCTCCGCTTTCTGGATCCTTGTGTGCTTGCAGCGCAAAGCCTTCTCCCCCTGCTAGCAGGGATGTGTCAGACGACTTGATTGCGCTCCGCAGACCAAACTCTCGCAGCTCGGTCTCGGTCCACGCCTGGGATCTACGCGTCCACACCGGAATTCGGTGGCCCCACCACAATTGCCTGCTGATGCACCAATCGCGTTTCTCCCCCAGCCAATCCAGGTAGCTGCTGGCGTAGCGCTCCGGGAAAAACTTCACGCGGCCGTCCTTCACGGCATCGACGGCCGACTGACCCAGCTCGCTCATGCGCACAAACCACTGGTCCGACAGCAGCGGCTCGATCGGCGTCTTGCTGCGATCGCTGTGGGCCATCTCGATGTCGCGATCCTCCCGACCATCGAATAGGCCGAGCTTTTCCATGTCCTCGACCACGCGCTGCCGGGCAGTAGCGCGATCCAGGCCGCCGTAGGGACCGCCGTTTTCGTTGATCGTGCCATCCGGATTGAGGATGTTAATCAGCGGCAAGTTGTGCCGTTGGCCACACGCATAATCGTTGTAATCGTGGGCCGGCGTCACTTTCACCGCCCCGGTGCCGAGCTCCTTTTTGACCAATAAGCCATCCGCGATAATTGGTATCTCGCGGCCAACCAGGGGAATGGACACGGTCTTGCCGATGAGATGCTGGTAGCGCTCGTCGCTGGGGTGCACAGCCACCGCGGCGTCGCCGAGCATCGTTTCCGGACGGGTGGTCGAGAACTTGATGAATTCGCCAGGTTGGTCTTTCACCGGATAACGAAACGTCCAGAAGCCGCCCTTCACGGTCTCAGTAAATGTTTCGTCGTTGGCCACCGACGTTTGGAGTTGGGTGTCCCAGTTCACCAATCGCTTGCCGCGGAAAATCAATCCATCCTTGAACATCTGGAAAAACGTTTGTCGCACCGCGCGAGCGCACATGGGATCGAGTGTGAACCGCGTGCGCTCCCAGTCGCAGCTACACCCCAATTCGCGGAGTTGGCCAAGAATGCGCTTTTCGTACTGCTCTTTCCACTGCCAGATGCGGCGCACCAGTTCTTCGCGGCCGACGTCGTGGCGCGTCTTCTTTTCGTCTTCGGCAATGCGACGTTCCACCATCGCTTGCGTGGCAATTCCGGCGTGGTCGGTGCCGGGCATCCACAAAGCGTTGTAGCCCTGGGCGCGGCGCCAGCGGATCAGGACGTCTTGCAGGGTGTTATTGAGGGCGTGGCCCATGTGCAGGGCGCCGGTGACGTTGGGCGGGGGTATGACGATGGTGAAGGGAGTACGATTCGGATCGGGCTGGCTATGGAAGAATTTGTGCTCGTCCCAGAAATGAAGCCAGCGTTGTTGAGCTTCCTTGGGGTCGTATTGTTTGGCCAGTTCAGTCGCCATGGTCCACGCCGTCCTCATGCAAATAGGCGGAAAGACAAAAGGAAAACGGCCACACATCCGGCGCGGCCGCTAATAATTCTATGGATTGAGTCGGCCGTTCCCTATGAAGGAGGGTTCGCGCCGCAACGAAGTTCGGCCTCCAATTACTCATTTTTCCAGGAGACCTCTCATCCTCCTCAATTTGCCGGAGTTTCCTGATCCTTGAATAGCTTGTACTCGAAGCTATCCACCAAAGCCAGCCAGCTCGCTTCAATGACGTTTTCGCTAACACCCACTGTGCCCCAAACCGCGTCGCGGTCGCGCCACTCGATCACCACGCGCACTCGCGCCGCCGTCTCGGCCCGGGCGTTCACCACGCGCACCTTGTAATCGGCCAGGTGCATCTCCGCAAGCCGGGGGTAAAAAGGCAGCAGCGCCTTGCGCAGCGCGCCGTCCAACGCATTGACCGGGCCGTCGCCTTCGCTCACTTCATGCCGCTCGCGGTCACTCACGCGCAACTTCACGGTCGCCTCGGTCAGCGGCGACGATCCGTCGCGTCCGGTTTCAATGTTTACTCGGTAGCCCAGTCGCTCGAACCAGGGCTTGTACAGTCCTGCCGCCTTCTTTACAAGCAAATCGAACGATGCCTCAGCCGCTTCAAATTCGTAGCCCGCGTTTTCCAGGTCCTGCACCAGGCCCAGGATCCTTTGCATCAGCACTCGGTCGTCCCGCAGTGCGTATTTCGTCGTCTTCGCGAGGATCGTGGACTGGCCGGACAGCTCGCTGACCAGAATGCGGCGCTCGTTGCCCACAAGGCCCGGATCGATGTGCTCGTAGCTACTGGCGTTGCGGGCAACGGCATGAGTGTGCATGCCGCCCTTGTGGGCAAACGCACTGGCGCCGACGAAAGGCTGGCCAGAGCGGAAGTTCATGTTCGCCGTCTCGTACACATAGCGCGACACCTCCGTCAACTTGGCCAGACTGCCGGCGGTCAACACCTCATGGCCCCGTTTCAGCCCCAGGTTGGCGATGATGCTTACCAGGTCTGCGTTGCCGCAGCGTTCGCCGATCCCGTTGATCGTGCCCTGCACCTGGGAGGCGCCGTGGGCCACGGCCGCCAGCGAATTGGCGACTCCCACATCGCAGTCGTTGTGGCAGTGGATCCCCAATTCGACACGCAACGCTTTGCGGACAGCAGCCACGGCGGCGGCGATCTCTTCCGGTAAGTTGCCGCCGTTGGTATCGCAAAGAATGACGACAGCGGCACCAGCGTCCTGTGCGGCTCGGAGAGTGCGCAAGGAGTATTCGGGGTTGTGCCGGTAGCCGTCAAAGAAGTGCTCGGCGTCGTAGAACACCTCGCGGCCTGCCGCTTTACAGTACGCGACCGAGTCCGCGATCATACGCAGATTTTCTTCGAGGGTCGTATTGAGAACCTCAAGCACGTGGAAGTCCCATGTCTTGCCGACGATGGTGACAACCGGCGTTTGGGCATCGAGCAGCGCCTTGAGACAGACATCCTCGGCCGGCGACACTCCCTTGCGCCGTGTCATACCGAAGGCGGCGACTTTCGTGTGCCGGAGCGTGAGATTGCGGACTTGTTGAAAGTACTCGAAGTCCTTGGGGTTGGACAGTGGGTATCCGCCCTCGATGAAATCGATGCCAAGCTCGTCGAGTCGTTGCGTGATGTTCAGTTTGTCTTGCAACGAAAAATTGACGCCCTCGCCCTGGCTGCCGTCGCGCAGCGTCGTGTCATAGATGTGGATGCGTGTCATGAAAATCCCGCGCCCAGGTTGATATAGCCCGTTTCCAGTATACCACTGTGCCGTGAGGCGTGGACCGCGGGGCGTGGACCGTGGGGCGTGGACCGTGAGCAGCATAACGCCGGCCGGCATAGGCACCGAACTCTTTAACCAGTATCCAACCGACTGCCTCGGCTTACGGGTCCACGCCTCACGGTCCACGGTCCACGCCTCACGGTCCACGCCTCACGGTCCACGGTCCACGCCTCACGCCTCACGGCACTACTGCGGCTTGCTCGGCAACGTCTGAGGGCACACGACGCGGCGTAGCCAGTGGGCGTCGTCTCGCGTTGGGTAATCGGCGCGAAAATGGGTGCCGCGCGACTCGGTGCGTTGCAGGGCCGACCAGATCATGAGGCGCGCGACCGTCAAAAGGTTCTGCAGCTCCCAGCCCGCCCGCGTGTTAAACTCACGGCGCAGCACGTATCGGCACCAGAACGCAACTTGCCGTTCCGCTTCTTGCAATGACGTTTTTTCCCGCACAATCCCCATGTTGCGCACCATCAAGCCTCGCAGCGCATTCGTCAAATCCGGCAAATCCAGCTTGCCGGCGTTGTCCGGCTCAAATCGGCCCTGCACTGGCGGAACTTGAAAGGTATCGGCCTGCTCGGCGGCGGCGGCCGCCGAGCCGCGTCCACACAACGCCCCGAAAACAAGCCCTTCCAGCAGGCTGTTGGACGCAAGCCGGTTTGCGCCGTGTAAGCCGCTGGACGTGACCTCGCCCGCCCCCATAGTCCAGGCAATGTGGTATGCCCCTGCGCGTCCACCGTCACGCCCCCCACCATGTAGTGAGCGCCCGGACGCACCGGGATCGGATCGGTCGTGATATCCAGGCCGAACTCCTGGCACACCTTGTAGATTCCGGGAAAACGTTGCATCACCCGGGCCGGGGGGATGTGCGAAAGGTCCAGGTAGACATTGGGATGCTGGGTCTGGTGCATCCGCCGTACAATTGCCTGAGCCACGACGTCGCGGGGAGCCAACTCAGCGCGGGGGTCTTCCTCCAACATGAAACGCTTACCGCTTTTGTCGCGAAGATAGGCCCCTTCGCCACGCACGGCCTCGCTGATCAAGTAGCGGGCCGAGCCAGCCACATACAGGACGGTCGGATGAAATTGCATGAATTCCATGTCGCGCAGTTGCGCCCCGGCGCGATAGGCCGCCGCCATGCCGTCGCCAGTGGCCACGTGCGGGTTGGTCGTTTCGCGATAAACCATGCCGCAGCCGCCGCTGGCCAGCACCGTCTGCTTGGCCCAGATGAGAAATTGGCCTCGCCCGCGGCGATGGGCCAGCGCCCCGACGCAGCGGCCCTCGTGCGTTAGCAGATCTATCGTGAATGTCCGGTCCCACAACATGATGTTGGCAGTTTTCTGCACCCGCGCGATGACGGCGCGCATCACCTCAAAGCCGGTGGCATCGCCAAGCGCATGAACAATGCGCCGATGGCTGTGACCGCCCTCACGGGTCAGGGCGAGCTGGCCGCCTTCCTCGTCGAAGTGCGTACCCAGACTTATCAATTCGTTGATGCGTTCCGGTGCCTCGCGCACCACCAGATCGACGACGGCGGGATCGCACAGGCCGGCACCTGCGGTGAGCGTGTCTTCGATGTGGTTCTCGAAGCGGTCCTCCGGCGAAAGCACGCCGGCGATTCCGCCCTGGGCATAGGCGCTGTTGCTCTCCTTGATGCGGTCCTTGGTGATGACAAGGACCTGCATGGGTGGCGGCACTTCCAACGCCGCGCGTAAGCCGGCGATGCCACCACCGATCACAAGGACGTCAGTGAAGACGTGCGTGACCTGCTTGGGAGTGAAGCGGACAAGGTAGCGAAGGGGGAAGCTCATAAATGCTATCTGCGAGGAGCGACTGTTAATTGAATTGCGGCCAGCAAAAAGGAGCGACATGCTGCACAGGCCGCCCTATGCAGGGGAATGATTCTGCTGCACCCACTTGCGAAAGTCGCGAACGACTGGGTTCTGATCGCCGCCATCCTGAGCGAGAGCCAAGAAACGTAGCAGGTCTGCCGGTCTGACCAGAGGAAATGAACGGCTCGTCTCAGCCGCCGAATAAACCCCATCCAAGCCAAGCACATTGAAAACGAGCACTCCGGCGTCTAATCGCCACACCTCGGGCACTCCCAGGACCGCGTAGATCGCAAGGCGGTCCATGGAACTTCGGCTGACGTCCACTTCCACAGCAAGGTCAGGCGGAGGGTCGGTACGTAAATCGAGCCGTCGCCTGCCTTTCATCCGCGGGGCATTGGCTATCCAGAAACATTCATCCGCCTCAATCCCGCGCTGCTTCAGTTGCCGCCGGAGCGTGGTAGACCCGCCGCCTATCAACGGCAGTCCCAACTCCTCCGTCAACACGACAATCAAGCGGCCGAGGAAGCGCGCATCGTAGTCATGCTCGAGTAGCGGCGACATGATTTCGAGGCTCCCGCGGTCATACGTTAGCCGCACTCCGTGCCGGCCTGCGAAAGCGCGCAAAAGTCGGCTGTAAGTCCGCCAATCCACGCCCTCGAGAACGACCGCGCCGTCCGCCCGGGCGTCGCTTTGCTTTTCTGCGATCTTGCCCATTCGGTCACCCCATCACTTTTCGTCCGGAGTCGGCCTGTCCGTCCTTTTCGAAACGCCCGGCATGGCAACAACCTTAGGCGTCACGTTATCCCCTTCTAGCCACTTCACGCCGCCGACAACCACAAGATCATCCGCATTCAGACCGGACTTCACTTCCCGTAGGTCCCCATGACGTTGTCCGAGTTTTATTAACCGCAATTCAACGCATTTTTTTTCGTTGACCACAAACACGAAGTGTTTTCCGTCTTCGGTCCTCACTGCCGCGTCTTGAACCACCAAGGCTTTGTGAGCCTTGCTGGTGTCGAGGTGCAGGGGTGCAAATAAACCAGGAATGAGTGTGCCGTCTGGGTTCGGGAAAATCGCTCGCACTTGTATCGTTCCATTGGCCGGGTCCGCGTGGTTGTCGACGAAATCGATCTTGCCCGCGTGCTTGTAGGCGTCGCCGTTAGCCAGTCTCAGCCGTACCGGATAGGGCCAGTCGAGAAGGTCCTTAACCGTCCCTTCCCGTGCCTGCTTTTGCAGCTCAAAATAGGTGCGCTCGTCGATGCCGAAATTCACAGCCATCGGGTCGGACGACACGATCGTCGCCATGGTCGTGGTGCCGGCGTTGACGTAGTTGCCCACAGTCACAAGAGGCCGGCCGATGTTGCCGTTGATGGGCGCGGTAATCCGCGTGTATTCCAGTTCCAGTTTTGCCCGATCGAGCACTGCCCGCGCGACGGCCAAGCCGGCCTGGGCCTCTTGAGTATCCGCGACGGCCCGGTCAAGCTCCTCCTTGCTGATGGCCTTGTTTTCCGCCAATTTCTTTGCGTGATCGAGGTCGGTTGCCGCCCGTTGTACGCGGGCCTCAGTTCGCTGCAACTCTGCAGCGGATTTGTCCACCTCGGCCCGATACGCGCGTGAATCCAGTTCAAATAGCAGGTCGCCCTTCTTGACAGCCGTGCCACCCTTGAAATTCACTTTGACCACCTGGCCGCTGAGACGCGACCGGAGGTCCACGTTTTCCAGGGCTTCGGTACGGCCTGTGAAATCCGCGTAATCGGTTATCTCCTGGCTAACCGGCTTGGCTGCCAGGACTTCCACCACCTTGGGCTCTGCCGGTTTGTCGTCGCCGTACGCGATCGCTGATAATGCCAGGATCGCGCAGCCGAGCAATACCTTAATGAGTCGCACGCGCATGAGCGGCACCTCCGAGGTGAATGGGCGAGAGGCCTTCAATGGGTCCGCGCTTGGACGGAGAGGGCGGCGAGCCCTCTTCAGGCATGGTACGCCCGCCGGTGGTTGCATGCAAGAACTGTCGGTGGCAGCGGCAGCTGAAGGAATACTGTCGGGTGGCGGTGGGAAATGAAAATGCCGGGTGCTGCTTCCAGTCCGTCGCCCAGTCAGACTGAAAACATTCACCCGGCACTTTTGATTATACGGAACTCAATCGCAGACTCCAGCGCTTTCCGCAAAAAAGTCATCCCAGCGGACCAATGAGCGACTGTTGCGCATGGACCGTTCAGCTCACTTTGACATAGTACTCGTGCGAGGCGAGCAGTTGCGCGTAAAACGCCGTCTCGCTAAGGCCATTCTGCAGTTGCCCACCCCAGAAGGCGAGCGAACCCGAATCGGCACTGCGGCCCAGGAAGGTGCTGTAAGCGGCCATAATCACATCATTGGCCTTCTCCTGCGAATGGAGGACGCCGAGCGCGACATCCTGCCGCGACGTGCCCTGGGCCAGCGCCGTGCCCCAGATATTGAGGCTGTTTTGGTCCAGCGGCCGACCCAGCACGTCGTGGAACAGCGCGGTCAGGAATCCGAAGTTCGTGCCGTTGGCGCCCGAAGGTTGGAAGTAGTACTCGGTGGACGCAAGAACCTCTGCATTCACTAGGTCCGTCGAGGCCCCTTGGGCGAGCTGCTGCTGGTAGAAACTGAGACCGCCAGCGTCTGCGGGGTGGTGCAAGTAGGCGTTGAAGACCTGCTGAATGTAATCGGTTTGAAACTCGGGGCTGCTGTAAATGGCCTGCGTGATTCCAAGGCGTCGGGTACCGCCGCGGATTTGCAGAATGAAGTAGTTGAGTCCGCTGGGATCGATCGGTCGATTGAGGGCCGCAATGTAAACCTGGTTCAACCAAGTCTGGTCGGGTTGGCTGTTGTAGAACCGCGTAGTCGCACGAATGCCGTATTCGGACGACGCAACCATTGCTGCATAGAAGTCTTCGTCGCGAATAGTCCCTTGCACGATTTGCTGGAAGTAGAAACCGTCGGGGTCGGCCGATCGGCCGAGGTACTGTTCGTACCCCGCTTGTACGACGACACTAACTGACCCAGGCGACTGCACGATGCCCAGCGCCACCGTGGTTCGGGAGACGCCCTGCGCCAGCTGCGTTCCCCAGAAGGAGATACCACCTTGGTCCAGGGTCGTGCCAAGCACATCTCGGTAAAGGCCTGTGAGGAAGCCGAAGTTCGTGCCACCGTTCTTCGTGTAGTATTCGCCGGATCCCAGGATTTCAGCCTTGATCTGTTCGAGAGTGCTGCCCGCCTGCAGCTGTTTGATGTAGAAGTTGGCGCCGGCTGCATCCAGCGGCCGGTGCAAGTAGGTCGTGAAGACGCCTTTAAGATAATTCGTGTAGTACTCAGCACTGCGTGAAATCTGGGTTGCCACGTTCAGGCGCGTCAGCCCGTTTTCCAGAGCATTGGTCCAGAAGTTGATTTCAGACGACGAAGCCTCGCGGCTTAGCATGTCGCGGTATGCCTGCGCCACCCATACCTGGTCGGACGACCCACTGGAGACCAGCGGGTTGATGGTAATGGTAAAGGTAACGGGGCCGAAGGAATTGTTGCCGCCGTTGGCGGTACCGCCGCTGTTTTGCAGGATCACGGATACGGTGGCGGTCCCCACCACATTGGGTGCTGGCTGGTAGGTCAGCGTGCCAGTGGGGCTGATGGCCGGTTGCACGGCGAACAGGGAATTGCCGTTGTTCGTCACGATAAAATGGACGGTTTCGCCTGCCTGGCTCGGCGGGCCAGCAGAGATGTTGGTTGCCCAATTCGGAACCGTTTGCAGAGTCGGTGCCGCGCTGACCTGTACTACCTGGTTAGGTCCTGGTGTAAACGACGGCGGTTGGTTGGCAACGGGTGTCACCGTCCACGTGAAGGTGGACGAGGAGCCGACGGTACCGTCCAACGCAGTGACAGTCACGGAGTAGATTCCGGCCGCGCCGAAGGCGATGGTGCCGGTAATGTTGCCACCGTTGTCTATGGACAGGCCGGTCGGCAGGCCGGTCGCCGTGAAGCTGTCGGCGTCGACGGCACTGACCAGCAAGGAAACGACGTCGCCTTCGTGGTTTGCCTGGTTCGCCGGTGGGCTCAGGCTCGGTGGTGTGGTGTCCAGCACTGTCCAGGGGAAGGTGGTGCTGCCGACCGTGCCCTGATCCGAGGCGCTGACCGTGACACTGTAGGACCCTGTCGCGCGCTGACCAATGGTGCCGGTGATCAAGCCCGTGGTTGGATTAATGCTCAAACTGGGCGGCAGGCCAGTGGCGCTCCAGTTGCTGGCGTTAGGATCCGGGCTTGTCATAAGCAGGTTTGTCGCGGCACCTTCGTTGCTGGCCTGGGGACCAGGGTTATTGATGGACAAACCAAGAGGAGCTGTCAGCGTGAACGGCAACGAATTGGAGTTAATCACGTTCCCAACGATGCCGCTGCCGTCGGGCTGCGACACGAAGACGCTGACCGGGCTGGCGCCGAAGAGGTCCGCGGCGGGGACGGTCACAGTGATCGTGGTCTGCGTGATAGCGGACGGCGTCAAAATGAAGTTGCCGAAGTGGACCGTGGCCCCCGTGATGAAATTGGTCCCCGTAATGATCAGCGTAAGCGGACCCTGCCCTTCGGGTACGGTGTTCGGGCTTAGGTTGGTGATAGTCTGCGCCTGGAATTCAAATGCGCCGATGTCGACGGTACCGTTGATGATGCGGAGGTAGCCGCTGCCGCGCTCATCAGTCGTAAGACTTCCGGGCACCAGGGCGTTGGAGCCGGCGTCGAGGGCGACGCTGCCGGCCAACAGGGCGTCCGTGGGATTGCTACCGCCGTTGTTGAGTAGCGGTCCGAGGTTCAGTTGTGCCGCAGTGATGCCAAGCATGTCGCCAGCCGCGGGCGTAAAGGTAGCCCCCGCAGTTGAACCGATGATGTTGTTCCCCTGGCTGGTGAAGCTGCCGGAGAAATCGGGGCTAGTGGGGATGAGCGCACCGGTGGAAGTGTCACCTGCGTTGTTGAGGGCCACGATAGTATTAGCCAAAACATTCGTGGCGTTCGCGCTGAAGTAGCCGCCGCCGTTGGCGGTGCCAGCCACGCCGGCTGTACCGTCCGAGCCACTGCCGTTGCCGGCTGCATCGCCGGCCGCGCCGCCCGCGCCCGAAGAGAGGGAGGTGAAGGCCACATTGGCGGCAATGGTGTCGTCAAGGAAGGTGGCGGTGTCGCTGTTGACGAAAATACCACCGCCCTGAACACTGCCTCCGTTACCGCCGTTGCCGCCGTTGCTGAACGGCAACGTATTACCGGCCGTGCCGCCGTTGCCGCCGCGACCACCCCGACCGGCGGTCAGGCTGTTGCGGTTGACGTCGGGCCGTGTGGAATCCGCCGACGTTCCCCCCACAGTACTGTTCAAGACGGTAAGGGTCGCGCTGTCGCCCTCGAATAGGCCGCCGCCCTGGGCACTGCCGCCGTTGCCGCCGTTGCCGCCGTTGCCGCCGTTGCCGGTGGTTCCAGTGCCGGCTATGCCGCCTACGCCTGCTGTTAGCACGTTACCTGACAAAGTCGAGCCGGTGACGCTCAGGCTGCCTGTCGCCCCGGCGTTTTGGCTGTTGTTGTACAAGCCACCGCCCGCCGCCAACCCTCCGTTGCCGCCTGCCGCAAATTCGCCGGCCCCGCCCACGCCGCCTGGCCCACCAGTGACGACATTGTTGTCGAGCACCGCAGCGGAGACGGTGCTGTTGTTTAGGCTACTTGCATTCGCCAGCAGGAAGATACCCCCGCCTAGCGCCTGTCCGGCCACGCCGCCGTTGCCACCATGGACGTGGTTCAAACCGCCCCCGGTGCCGGCGTTGCCACCAGCCCCGCCAGCGCCGCCGATTACCGTATCATTTGAGGCCGACGCACCGGTGAAGCCAAAAGTCAGCGTCGTGCCAGAGTTATTGGTGAAGGCCACGCCGCCGCCGAAGGAGTTTCCACCGACACCGCCGTTGCCGCCAGGGCCGCCACCATTGCCGCCCGAGCCGCCCGGACCGCCGATGGCGGAGTTGCCCGTCGTGGGTACCGTAGTCAGAGTCAGGTTGTAATTGAGGGCGGCTAACCCGCCACCAGCAACAGCGCCGCCGCTGCCGCCGGGGCCTCCAATGCCGAATTGGTCGGCGCCACTGCTGTTGCCACCCGCGCCTCCTAGAGCATTGTTGCCGGTGATTGAGCTACTGGTAAACGTCGCGGTGCCAGCCACCGTTCCGGAAAGGTCGATGCCGCCGCCGGCGACCGGCGAGCCAGCGCCGGCTGTGGTGCCAATACCGCCGACGCCGCCCTGCGCCGTGTTGCCGGCAAACGTTGCAGAGGTCGCGGTTACTGTCGTGGTTCCAACGGCGTCAACGACGGCAAGGCCGCCGCCGCCGCTGCTCTGGGTATTACCGCCGAGGCCGTTGACGCCACCGCTCCCCCGGAAACCACCGGCACCACCAGTGGCCGTATTGTTGTTGAACGCGTAGAAGGTGATGGCAACGGTGTTCGTGCCGGTATTGATGCTTCCCGCTGGAATCCGGTAGGACAAGCCACCACCGAAAGCAGCTCCGCCGGGACCAGCGGCGCCGCCGATGCCGCCGCTACCGCCGTTACCCCCAGCCCCGCCAGTTATCGTGTTGCCGGTAAATGCCCCGATACTGGTGGCCGTTCCGGTGAGGGACACATTCCCGATCGAGTCGCTGGCGCTAACGCCGCCACCGAAAGCGGAGGTTCCCGCATTGCCCTGGCCTCCGTGGCCCGTAAAGCTGCCGGATCCGCCGGCGCCGCCAACGCCGCCGGCGCCGCCCGTCACGGTGTTGCCCGCGCCGGCCGTCGTACCGCCGAACGTGTCGGAATTGAGACTTAGATTGCCGATTATATCTGCAATAGCGCCGCCCTGGGCTATTGTGCCGGCCCCGCCAGTGCCTCCATTGCCACCCCCACCTTGATGGCCCTGTATGCCCTGATTGATAAGCGCTGCGCCACCGGTCCCGCCGTTGCCGCCTGCGCCGCCTATGCCGGTGCTGACTACTCCTCCGGTAAATGTACTGCCGGATACGGCCAGGTCCCCGCCCATGTCAAATACGCCGCCACCTTCCGCGATACCGGGCGAGGCACCATTAGCGCCATTGGTCCCGATGATAGCGACATAGCTCAGTGAGAGGTTTGGAAGGCTTCCACCCGTCAACGTGCTGCCCGCGCCACCGCCGGCGCCGGCGGAACCACCACTGCCGCTTAAGGCCTGGTTATCGGAGAAGGTGCTGTTATTGATGGAGAAAACACCGGCCAAATTGGCAAGGCC
>Ga0206798_1078_pt1 | contig 20854 bp, 20 predicted proteins | sample Alteio_BWOrgCont_66_FD_152893 | JGI IMG/M metagenome (GOLD analysis project Ga0206798, IMG submission 152893) | Enriched cells from forest soil in Barre Woods Harvard Forest LTER site, Petersham, Massachusetts, United States -... | ecosystem: Environmental > Terrestrial > Soil > Temperate forest >...
AGACTTTGTCGTAAACGGTGCTGTTTTCACTTATTTTAACAGAAATGTTAAAAATTAAGGAGCCTAATGTCGTATCGCTGGAAGAAACTGAAGATTTTCATATCCAGGTCGAAATTCTTCAGTGTAAATGTCAAGGAATCGATTTGAGAGGATTATATTATCATGAAAATGAAACAATCTATATTAAAAATAATATCCATTTGAATAAATTATTACCAACATTATTTCATGAATTGACACATGCTTATATGTTCCAAACGTATATTAGTATGACCGACGATTATCCCGAATCAACAAATTTGACATTTTCGTTTGAATATTTTATGGCCGGTGCCGACCAAGATGAAGGCTTTTGTGAACTGGTTTCGACTTTGATGTGTTACTATTTGTTTGATACAGAGCAACATCCATCAAATATTCCGAGCTATTGGATTGGATGGAGACTAAATTTGGCTGCGTTTCTTGTTTTTAGTCGGGCAATTATTAAACCAAATTTGTTGGATAAAATTAGAATGAAATTAGCGATATCAAGCATGATTAATATTATTAGGATTAACAATAATTTGTACAAATTTGTTAAGTATGTACCAGCAAATGCATATCAAAGAAAATTGATGTAGGGTTAAACTTAAAAAATATATATTTATAAATAAATACATATTTTTTTTTAAAATTATATTGATCATTTACCATCCGAAACAACATCCCACATCCGCATATTCAATTGTCTCTGATGTTAAAAACATGCTATTCCAATGATTCATATATGCTTCGGCAATTTTACTGTTATCAATCAATAATCCATGTTGTGGAATACCACTTTGATTTTTACCCAAATTGCCAATCCAAACTTGTCTAGGAATAAATTTTTTGATTCTTCTTCCATCAACTCTTTTGATATCAACATTTCCTAGTATTAAAAAGTTGTCAGATGTTTTTGTCCAGCGTAATGATAAATCTTTTTCGGATATCGACAAATTTGCAAACGAATAATTTCTCCATTCGTCGCTATCTTCGTCGTTATAGTTATCATGTGTAATATGATATTGGGTGCACTCTAAAGATTTCATTTTTTTAGAAATTTTGTTCATTCGTCGAACATATTCATATTCGTAATTAAATTCATCATTTTTTTTATCTAATAAAATCATTACACCATAAGGAATACTATGTAATTTTTTTATTAAAGTATTGCGAATTGTTGTTGTGCTACATCCAACAACACTTTCGGCTTCTAATAAGTATTCTTCTAAATTTCTCTCAATATTATTATTGCTGTTGTAGTTGTAAAATGATAATTTGGCGCCAATTTTTTCAATAAATGTTAAAGGTCGGCGATCAATTAAATTAAATTGGTTATTGGGTAACAGTGATTCATATTTTTGTATAAATGGATTTTCTTCATCGGAATCCGTAATTGAGTCCATTAATAGTGTATTTGATATATTATTATTCTTAATATGCCAATAGCAACTAATTATTATTTCAATTTTTTTAATTAAAATGATAATTAATTTAGTTTATTAGTGTGTGCAGTGGTGAATGGTTAGTGGAAATGTGACACAATCTTTGATATTTAACATGCCGGTAATAACAGCGACTAATCGTTCAATTCCCAATCCAGCACCACCATGTGGTACCGAACCAAATCTTCGAAGATCTACATACCATGATAAATGATCAGGATCGATATTAGATTCCGACATTCGACCAAGGAGTTCGACTTCGGACCAAATTCTTTGTGATCCACCAACGACTTCACCAATGTCCATCAATAAATCATAACAGTCAACATACTCAATTGCATTAACTATTTCACAAACCGGCATGTAAAATGCTTTGACTTTTTTAGGATAGTTAGTAACAATAACTGGACAACCAAAATGTTTAACCAAATATCTTTCGTGTTCACCAGACAAATCACCATCAAATTTGGGTTCTTCGATAAAAGGTTCGATCTGATTAGCGCCTCTCAAAAATGATATTGCTTCAATATGTTTCATTCTCTTGAACGGTTCATTGACCAAATTTTGAAGTTTTGGAATCAGTAATTCATTCGATACCGCATTTAATACTTTAATTTCCGCTGAGCAATATTGCAAAACACCGGCAATAATATACTTGATTAAATTTTCGGCAATATCAATATTTTTGTTAAGATCGCCGAAACAAAATTCCCACTCCAACATACTAAAGTTGGCCAAATGTTTGGTGCTAACTGATGGTTCTCCTCTCGTTGCCTGTGTCATCGTATAGACTTGGTTCAACCCATGGGCAAAACATTCTAAATGGAGCTGGTTTGAGACAGTCAAATATACTGGATTGCCAAAGAAATCTTTGTGAAAGTCTATTTTGTTTGGATTAATTAGTTCGGTTGGTATATTAGAAATTAAACCCGAATCTAGTAAAGAAGTAACTTGGAGAGGCTGACATCCGCCTTCGCACGCATTTGTTGTTAACATCGGAATATCGACTAAACAAAAATCATTCGAGTGAAAAAATGAATTAATCAAGTATTCAGTTTCGCTTCGGATTTTAAATGTAGCGCGAATAATATTTGATCTATGGCGCAAATGGGACACCGTCCGAAGAAATTCGAGTGGAAGGCCAACTTTTTGCAACGGAAATGTCGTCGGACAAATTTGGTATAACTTTATAAAATTGGCATTAAGTTCAACTAGTTGGCCCTTTGCCGGACTTTCAACTAGTAAACCTTTAACATTTAAACTGGTTCCTGTTGTAATTTTTGAGATTTCGTCAAAATTTTCGATTTTATTCGCAGTTGCAATGATTTGCAAAGTTGATTGACTAGAACCATCCGAAATGTGGATGAATAGCATTTGTTTCTGGCTCCGACATGTTTTGACCCAACCATTAACTTCAATTTCGGTTTTAATAATATCTCGGTAGTTATCAAATAAATTAGATAGTAACATTGATTTATTGAGTTAAAGTTATTAAGTTATTAAGTTATTAAGTTATGAATTGAGTAAATATTTAAGCCAAATTTTTATTCAATTTTTCTTAATTCAGATCTAACTTCGACTAATGCCAAACCTAATAAGTTCGATCCGGGCCATTCGGATTCTGGAACTTTGGCAGCAACATCGGCTCTTAATCCACATCCCCAAACTTTGTCGCTAGGAGAAGCTTCGACAATAGTTTTATTTTTAGTTTCCAAAAGAGTTTTTAATAATGATTCATTTTGGGAAAATTTCAAGTAATTACCTTTGATAACAATATCAAATTTATTTTCGTTCCAAATTGCCGCATCAAAATTTTTAACTACGCGGCCGAGTGCCTTGATTTTAGCCGGATCGTTTGTCGACATTATTTTCTCGACGGTATCGATGTCTCCGAATAAAACAGCTTTATGCGCCATCATGTACTGTTCAGTATTTGCATATGTTATTGTCATGGGTCCGATTTCTTCAACAAATGTAGCGGGGAACCATTGGCTAAAAACATTAAATCCGCATTTGTTAGGAGTATGGCCATAAAAGAAAATGTGTGTTTTTGTTTCCATTATGATGATTATTATTATGATTGTGATTGTGATTAATTATTTAAAACATTTTTTTTTCAATAATTAATCTCAAATTTAGATTGCCATTGGAATTGAGTCAAATTCTGATTCGGTCATGAGCACGGTTGCCATTCGACCATTCAGTTGCATCGAAATTTTGATCCAATCGGATTTTTCGTACTCGGCTATTGTCATTAGTACGATCATAATTTTGCCATCGATTTGTCTCGGGACTCGAACCAAATCTGTCAGATTATTTGGTGGCATTGGTTGCATTGATTGCGTAGATTGTTTCGGTTGTGGCCGTGGCTTTGATTGCGATTTCCTGTTGGATGATGTCGATGTATTTTCTAGTTCAACATCAATTCGATTCATTTCCTTAATTTTAGCCTCAAAATTGTTGGTGAGTTGTTGTGCTTCTTCGACAACCTTTGATTTCGTTTTTTTTGTCATAATCTTTTTGGTTGCAGTTTCACCACCAACTAAAACACTGTTGGTTGGTTGGGTTGGTTGGGTTGATTGGGTTGATTGAACTGACTTTTCCGACTTTGATTTGTTCGACGAATCAGCGACTGAGGCCCAGTTATCATTGGATTCCACTTTTCTAGTTTTGGGAATAATGATTGATGCTGGCATTTCTTCATCGGATCCCAACGCTTCAAAAAAGTTTTCGGTTTCTTTCGGCTGTTTTGACTGTTTAGTTGGTTGGGTCGGAGTTTTCTTGACCGGAGCCCGGTTATCTGTTTTCTTTTGATTCTGATTCTGAGGTTGAATTTGCATTTGCATTTGATTCTGATTTTGCATCTCAACATTTGAATGATTATTTTTTGTTAATTCAACAACTTCATCACGCATTTTTCTGTAAGAATCAAGTATCAAATTCAATCGTTCCAAATAACCCGTATCGCTCTCACTGCGTTGCTCACGGTGTAAGTTAGTTTGTGCCAGATTCAAACAATAATTAGTTTCTTCGAGCAATTCATAGAAACCAGATTTTCCAATAATCATTGTACTCGCCGAAAGATCATTATCGTTTGCACCGCGAATAGTATTGTACCAAATACTAAATGGCTCAGCACCTTCAATTCGATTTGGTACAAACTTAAAAACTCGATGTGCGGCAGAAGAAGGATCTAATGAAATATCATTCAGTAACTGCTCAAGTTTGTCTTTCAAATCATTTTTGAATTGAAGGTTCGTGTTGACCCAATCCGATAGTAGTGCGTTCTTGTTGTTTTTTTCATACATGAAAAATAATCGACCAAGAAAAGATAGTAGTAGATGGGGACTGGCCACAATAATCGGCAAATTAAAATTTTGTTTGACCCACGATTTTTTTTCTGGTTGCTCAGTTTGATCATGGTCTGTAATTGTTCTGGGCGCATATCTTTGGGATGGACCCGAATTTTTTTGCTGATTTTTGAACATGACAATGACTTTGTTAGATACTAAATATTACTAAATAATGGATATATCAGGCAGTTTTTTTTTCAATTTTTTTTTGATTTTTAACGAGATTTGCGTGCACAAACGAAATATTAATCAATTTCTCTGACAGTTTATTGATTAATATAAACAAATAAAACACATTCTAACCTATTGATAAGGAAAATGGAGAATAGTTTAGCGGCATCAATTGCCGTCAGAAATAAAAACAATGTTTGGATCAATGATAACATGGTTACTAATTGTTATGGATGTGGCGGCGAATTTGGATTTTTTAAACGAAAACATCATTGTCGCAGTTGCGGAAATATATTTTGTTACGAGTGTGCAAGTTTGGCTATTGTTATACCAGATTTTGTTGAGGATCGACCAAATGCTGCTGACTACTGGAACATTTCTCATTATATTTCACAACTGAAAGGCGAAGATGAACGCGTGTGCCGCCAATGTTTTGAGATTATTAACGAAAAAAAATCTGCCTATCAAAAAATCGTACAAATATTTGAAAATCCATTGAATATTGACCAAATAAAAGAATTGCCGAATACATCAGATAATGTTAAGAATTACTATTTTGACCATGTTAGAAACATCCAATACTATTTACCCAACCACGAATACACAGACATTGATAAAAAATTGCTTCGAGTCAATGCACACCACTTTAGCCAACATAGCAAATATTTAGTTCATCTAATTAAATCGATTGATTGGAAAAAATCATCAAGTAATTTGCAATTTATTGTCAATATTATTAATGGTAGCAAAACTAAAACGTGTACTGATTTATACTGTACTCGAACCTGTCAAGAATATTTATCTTGCGATGATTGTGTCAATATTTTGTATTCAAGCATTGATAATTTGCCATTACCTTTGATAGAGTATTTGTTTGATATTATTACGAAAACTCCAGAACAGGTCATCATTTGTCATTTGTCATTCTTTATTAATCTCATCCAAAAAAATCATACAAATAAATTGTTACAGAATCGACTACTATTACTATTGACACAATCTAAAAAAATAATTTATCATACTTATTGGTTTATTAACAATACTCGAGAGCGGGCAACTATTCAAGAAATCAATAATATCAATAATTTCATCGACCAATTAGATCCCAGCATGGTCAAAACAATGCACCAAGAGTATATGTTTTTCATTGGCCTAATAAATAATTTAGACAATCCAAAAAAGTATTTGAATGGAGTTTTTGACAGACTAAAACCGATTAGTTTGCCATATGAACCAGATATTCAGTTGGTCGCGATAGATTTTGATGGAATTTCGACAAAATCTAGTTATACCAGACCGGTCGTTATACCGTTCGATTCTACGACCGGTCGAATAAAATTGTTATTTAAAAAAGAATCCATTTTGAACGATGTCACTGTATTAAATTTGATGACTTTATCAGATATTATCTTGAGCGAAAACTTAAATACTAATTTTGGAGTAATCGTATATCCAACAATGCCGATTTCATCGAATGGGGGAATGATTGAAATTGTTGAGGAAGCCGAAACTGTCCACTCAATTTTGACCTCGAAGAAAACCATTTTACAACATATTTTGGAAAAAAATGAACATCGAATTGTTGCGGATGTTTTAGATAGATATATGTACAGCTTGGTATCTTATACTCTGCATAGTTATTTGATTGGTTTGGGAGACAGACATTTGCAAAATATTATGATTACAGATGATGGAGCCATTTTTCATATTGATTTTGGATTTATTATGGGAGAGGATGCATATCCATTAACCGCAACTGATATTAAATTAAATACAGGGATGTTAGATGTGATCGGATCTGAAGATGGTAATCGCTACAGATATTATTTAGAATTATGTGCCGAGGGAGTTGTTTTGCTCCGAAAGTATTTTAATATGTTTTTTATTTTGTTGGCCCAAGATAATAAATTCGATCTTAAACATATTGAGAAATTTGTTATGACCAGATTTCAGCCCAGACAAACGGACGATTTGGTTATTGATGGAATCATGACAATTATTAGACAATCACACAATGCATATTCTGATTTTATTCGAGACTTTTTGCATTATCACACACAAGAAAAAACCCTGCAACATGGCGTCGGAAAAGTTATTAAAACAGCCATCGGAGTCGTTAGAACTCTAGCTACTAGCAATTAATTTTTATTTTATCAAATGAAAATTAGTCGAATTAGTCGAATTAGTCGAATTAGTCAAATTAGTCGAATTAGTCAAATAAATCAAGATATTCTCTAAACTCTCTCTTGTTAAAAGATTTGATATTAGTTTCTAAATCGTCGTACATAATAATAATTTTGGCTGTATCCGACGGACCCATTGATTCATAAATAGTAATACCAGCTTTGGTCATAATTCTATTATATGCAACATCAAATTTTGCGCTTTCAATATATTCGCTCTCGAATTCTGATGTCATTTCGATACGATCAAATGTTTGGACAGTGAATCTCATTGTATACTATAACTAATCATAAATAAACCATTAAAAAGATTAAAATATTCAATTTTTATTTGGTCTATAACAGGCCAAATCAAAATCATCTCTTCATCTCTGCAATGTGAATCGAACACATGTCTGCCGGGCTACAACCGGTCGTTCTACCATTGAACTATGCAGAGTTACAATTATAGTTAAGAAAAAAATTTTTTTTATACATAATTAAAATTTTTCCACATATGCAATTGTTCGCTTTTGGCCCGTTGATGTATATATAAATGATTTGGATGTATGATCGAATCTGATGTTTTATATGTGAAAATTGGTATACTGTATGTAGTAACTGTATTTGTAATAATGGAATCGGCCGTAACGTGAATTTTATTAGACAAATCAATTAAATTCGTAGTTGCGTCTAAGTATTGTTTGAGGATTTGATTAGCTGCCGATTTATTTATCAAATATGCGACACTGCCGTAGTATTTTAATGTAGGTAGATTTCGAACTAAATCGGGAGTGATTGACGTTTCGTGTGTAACAGCCAATTGTACAACATCACAATCAATTGGGAGTTTTGTTATTAAATTTGACCAGTTGAATGGAATCAATGATAAAAAATCGAAACTGACATCATCTTCAAAAATAACGATTGAATCATCATCAATGTTATTGACAAAATATTGCATAGCCATCATATGAGAAACCGTACAAGCATTTTCTCCACTGGTATAATTTTTATTTGGTATACATTTAGCGTTAAGTTCGATTGGATTAAATCCATTGACGGCTTCAATTCTAGTATTCTCCAAATTGTGTTCATTTAATAATTTTTCCATGTATTCTCTTCTCTTAATTGAATGGTTTAAATTGATCCATAATACTTTGGGAAAATTATCTAATTGCATGTTTATTACTAATAATATATTACTAAATATTTGAATTCAACATATTTTGGCAAATTATTACTATTATAAATCAGTGTATTGTATAAATTCAAATAAGTATAAATCGGCGTGTTGTATGAATTCAAATAAGTATAAATCGGCGTATTGTATGAATTCAAATAAGTTGTAATTAAGTATTAAAATATTATTTGGTTTAGTGCATCCACTCTATTTTGGCAAATTATTACTATTATAAATATGTGTGTTGTATGAATTCAAATAAGTTGTAATCAAGTGTTTAATCTGGTCAGTCGTTAATTTATTATCAAAATATTCTTTGGTTAGTTGTATCCACTCTTTAGCTGTAGGTTTAGTACTTGTTGCAATGTACAAATCTAATAGTACAATAATAGCATCATCAAATGCCAGAGTCTGGGTCGGTTCTGGAATTGGTTGTAGTTCGTAAAGTTCTTCATCAGAAGTTGCGTGGCCACTTTTTAATATATTCGATTTGTGTTCGATGATAAATTTTAGAAAATAGTATTCACAAAATTTGTGTTTGAGTTGTTCTTCGGATGCAGAATCAAAAAACAGTTTGGCATCCGATATTTTAATGGAACAATCAACATATCTAGCTTTGATATTGGTTGGCGTATATGACACGCTAAACGTTGATTCATTTTTAGGTAGAGAATTAATCATATAATGATAAACAGCCAAGCGATTATTGGCCCAAATAGCATTGTTGTCGGTAAGCACAATCCAGGTTTTTTCATCACTTATCGAACTAATTAAAAATTTGTAGTGTTCAAATACAGTCATCAAATTTTCTTGGTAAAACACTTGATATTGGTTGTCAGTCGTCACTTTCATCAAAAATTTAATTTCGTCAACTAAAATTGTTTGATCGTGTGATAAACTAATTTGAACATTCAATTCGCCAAAATAATCAATTTGATTTTTGATTGACGTCAGTAAACGCATTAATAACTGTAACTGTTTTCTAGTCTCAATATGAATTCCGATTAGGACAACGATTTTTTCTGGTTCGGTCATTGATTTATTTATATAATAGCACAGTTTTTATGTTATTTTATTATTAAGATTTAAAATGAACAATGTTTTTTGTTTATTCTAAAGTCAATGCCAATATTCGTTTATTGAAGCCGATGCGTTATCTTTAATATCGATTAGCTAAAAAATAATCGATCCAAGATATAGGGCTAATCAATGTCAACGGAAGAAGAAAGGAAAAATAATAGAACAATCGCGTGGACTGTCACTTATAGTATTATTCATTTGATCGCGTTTTTATTTGCGCTTTATCTATCATTCAAATGTCATGGTGGTAAATTCGATTTTTGGTCTTTTATTGTGGCATTTTTCTGTCCATGGATCTATATAATTTATATATTGGCATCGAGAGGTGGATTTTGCGGAAATGCAACGACAATTAAACTAGACTAGGTATATAATCTAGTAATAAAATAATGATAACAGCTAATCTGGTCAAAGGGATCCATTTAATTATTGTGTTAGGAATTATTTTATCAGTTTTTGTGCCGAATCGCCAACTGAAAATATTGGCATTGACTTTATTGATATTTTTACTTGTGCAATATGTGTTAGGTTTTGGAACATGTGGATTGACTGAAATAGAATACGCTATTATGGGAGAAAATTATCAACAAGGATTTTTATACAGAATAATTAATCCAATGATCAATGTTGACGAAACGTATTTTGAAGATAAGTTGTTAATTGTCCATTTGGTCTGGATTGGAATTTTAATTTGGCAATTATATGGCCAAAATATTCGCACATCAAAATAATAAACTGAATAGTGTTTTGTTTTGATGTTTTTGTGGTTTTTGTGGTTTTTGTGATTTTTGTAGGTTTTGTGGTTTTTGTAGTTTTGTAGTTTTGTAGTTTTGTAGTTTTGTAGTTTTGTAGTTTTGGTGTAGATCTGGTACCAAGTTCGATCAAAATCCACTACCAGAGGTCAGCCGGCACGCTCAAGAAATCTTCTGGTTCGACATCCGAATCATTGTTTTGGGGCTGTTGTTGTTGTTGTTGAATCTTCATCATTTTCTGAAACATTTGCATCATTTGCGCTTCGGTCATGGGGGGCGAAGATGTCGATGCTGACTGAGTCGATTGAGTCGATTGAGTCGGCTTTTTCTGCGGTTTTGGAACTGATACTCTGGACGGATGGTAGAATTTGCACTTGGAATTGGTACAGCCAGAAGCAGTTTCATCGTAAATGCACTTTTTCTGGGTCTTCGTGACAGATTCTTTGGATGGATGCCAGAATTTGCACTTGGGATTGGTACAGCCGGTTTCGCTATCGTCATAAACACACTTTTTCTGAGTTGAAAATGGTTGAGTTTGCTGAGTTTGCTGAGTTTGCTGAGTTTGCTGAGTTTGTTCTTGTTGAGGCTGGCGTTGGATTTTCTTTTCGGGTTTTGTAGCTGGTTGCTGGAGTTGCTGGAGCTGCTGGACCTTTTCCTGTTCGGCTTGCAGCTTCATCGCTTGAAGTACCACAATAATCGTGTCGATCGATTGTTTCCGTTGGCTCGGACAGAGATTTCCAAGTTCGGCATAGAGTCTGCCAGATATTTCGGTCACTCCAGACAGATCCGATTTCTTGTTTCCATCAAACTTCTTTTGGATCCTTTTGTTGTTGTTGAGTTCGGGAGATTTCTTCGGCTGCTTGGTCCTTGGCTGCTGATTGGGAGCATCGGCAACAATAGTAATAGTGGTGTCGTTTGCAGTGTTTGCAGTGGTAGTGGTTGTAGTGTTGTTTGTAGTGTCGTTATCAGATTGCATGGTTGCTTGTTGATTAACTAATTTAATGAGATTTCTTTAATGGCCCCATCAAGCACTTTAAATTTCAATTTTTTTTATTATTAATAGATTGATTTATCTTGGGCCAATGCTATATAGGTCACTATGCGACTATAAGACTATAACTCTGGTCAATGTTGATGGTTGATTAAGTCATTAATATTAAGCCCATCATATGACACTATAACATTATATCATTCTGGCCAATGTAAATGGTTGATTGAGTCATTGATTGGCCTATTCAAATAGGATAATCAATTATTTTATTTATGTTCGGGACATCCATTTTCTATGGCCCATTTCAAAACTTCTTGATGGCCTTGATTCGCAGCATTCGAAGAAGTGTAACTACTCCATGAGCAACCATGGGCTCTGGCCCATTTCAATACTTCTAAATGGCCTCCAAAAGCGGCACGAGAACAAGTATTGGAACTCCATGGACAATCATGGGATCTCGCCCATTTCAAAACTTCTAAATGGCCTCCTCGAGCCGCACCCGAACAAGTACCGGCATTCCATTCACATCCATTTTCTCTGGCCCATTTCAATACTTCTAAATGACCCTCTTGAGCTGCCTCATAACAAGTGTCAGTATCCCAATCACATCCATTTTCTCTGGCCCATTTTAAAATTTCTAAATGGCCTCCTTTAGCAGCTCCAGAACAAGTATCTAGGTACCAATCACATCCATTTTCTCTGGCCCACTTCAAAACTTCTAAATGGCCATTTTCGGCAGCACCCGCACAAGTCAAAGCTGTCCACGGACAACCATTTTTTCTGGCCCATATCAATACTTCTAAATGGCCACCGCAAGCGGCATTATAACAAGTCAAACTCTCCCATTGACACCCATTTTTTCTGGCCCATTTCAATACTTTCAAATGGCCTCCCTGAGCAGCAGCAGCACAAGTTGAATTCTCCCATTGACAACCATTTTTTCTGGCCCATTTCAATACTTTTAAATGCCCTCCATAAGCAGCACAAGAACAAGTCGAACTATCCCACTTGCAACTATGAGCTCTGGCCCATTTTAAAACTTCTAAATGGCCTCCTGAAGCGGCGCTCGAACAAGTTAAACTATCCCATGTAAATTGTTTTTCTCTAGCCCATTTCAATACTTCCAAATGGCCTCCCTGAGCAGCATTAGCGCATATATCACGATGCCAATAATTATTTTCAACTAACCATATGAGCACATCTAAGTGTCCATTTAAAGCAGCCAAATGACACGCGGATTCAGCAGATTCAGCAGATTCAACAGATTCAGCAGATTCAAAAGATTCAGCAGAATCGCAAAATGCCCATTGAACAATTCCCAAATATCCTTTTTCGGCAGCCATATGGAGTAGTTTTCTTTTTGGCGATTTTTTAGTGGGCATTTCGTTAATGATATATTGATAGTACTTATTTGCTGTAGAAATACTAACAATAGATGCTGTATCAAGTAGCGATAATATCGACCTGTGAATTTCTTCTGGAAGAAATTCCATTCGTATTAATCTGAGCTGATTGATACATCTTCAATGAATCATTTAATATATTAATATTTTCAATTTTTTTTTATTATCAAATTGGCCCAATCGTTAAAATATTCGTTAATTATGTATTAAATAATAAAAAATTAAATATTTAATTTTTTATTAATGTTCGGGGCATTCATTTTCTCTGGCCCATTTCAATACTTCTACGTGGCGGCCACCTTCGGCAGCCCTGCCATAAGTCAAACCATTCCATGGACAACCATGAGCTCTGGCCCATTTTAATACTTCTAAATGGCCTCCACAAGCAGCACGATAACAAGTATCACTATCCCATGAACAATTATTTTCTCTGGCCCATTTCAATACTTCTAAATGGCCTTCGGAAGCGGCATTCGAACAAGTACGACCATCCCATTCGCAACCTAGAGCTCTGGCCCATTTCAATACTTCTAAATTCCCCCAAAAAGCAATATGATGGCAAACATTATGATCCCACGAACAACCATTTTCTTTGGCCCATTTCAAAACCTCAAAATGTCCTTTTTTAGCAGCATTTGAACAAATATCGCTATACCATTGACATCCATTTTTTCTAAGCCATTTCAAAATTTTCAAATGGCCTCCAAATGCGGCATGGGAACAAGCATAATGATTGCATTCACAACCATTTTCTTTGGCCCACTTTAATACTTCAAAATGACCTCTCAGAGCAGCGCTAGAACAAGTGTTAGTATTCCACACACATCCATTTTCTCTGGCCCATTTCAAAATTTCTAAATGGCCTCCCAAAGCAGCATAAGAACAAGTTGAACTATCCCACTCACATCCATTTTCTCTGGCCCATTTCAATACTTCTAAATGGCCTCCTTTAGCAGCATAATAACAAATATTATTATCCCAATCACAGCCATTTTCTCTGGCCCATTTCAAAACTTCTAAATGACCTCTAAAAGCAGCGCTAGAACAAGTTGAACTATTCCACTCACATCCATTTTCTCTGGCCCATTTCAATATTTCTAAATGGCCTCCTCGAGCAGCACGAGAACAAGTATCACTATCCCATTGACAACCATGATCTATGGCCCATTTCAAAACTTCTAAATGGCCTCCGAAAGCAGCATTAGAACAAGTATCACTATCCCACTCACATCCTTTTTCTCTGGCCCATTCCAAAACTTCTAAATGGCCTCCTAGAGCAGCACGGGAACATGTATCGGAATCCCAAGAATAATTATTTTCAACTAACCACATAAGTACATCCAAATGTCCATTTTGGGCAGCCAAATGACACGCTTTTGTTGATAATACAGAGCCATCGTATGCCCATCGAACAATTCCCAAATATCCTTTTTCGGCAGCCAAATCGAGTAGTTTTCTTTTTGGCAATTTTTTTGTGGGTATTTTTTTGATGATATTTTGATGATACTTATTTGCCATAGAAATACTGATAAGAGATGTTGTATCAAGTAGCGATAAGATTAAACTGTGAATTTCTTCTGGAAGATATTCCATTTGTATTTTGATCTAAGCTAATCAATAAATCTTTAATGAATCATTTAATATATTGATATTTTCAATTTTTTTTTCTACTGCCAAATTAATCCAATCATTAAAATATTTGTTAATTGTGTACTAAATAATTAAATAATTAAATAATTAAATAATTAAATAGTTAAATAGCTAATTATTTAATTTTTTATTATATTCGGGGCATCCATTTTCTCTGGCCCATTTCAATACTTCTGAATGACCACCTTCAGTAGCCCTACAACAAGTCGTATCATCCCACGGACACTGATTTTCTCTGGCCCATTTCAAAACTTCTAAATGACCTCTGAAAGCAGCATTCGAACAAGTAAAACTATCCCATTTGCAACCATGAGCTCTGGCCCATTTCAAAACTTCTAAATGGCCTCCTTTAGCAGCATCCGAACAAGTACAACTATCCCATCCGCAACCTAGAGCTCGGGCCCATTTCAATACTTCTAAATTCCCCCAAAAAGCGATATGACGGCAAACATCATGATCCCATGAACAACCATTTTCTTTGGCCCATTTCAAAACCTCGAAATGCCCTTCTTTCGCAGCACTCGAACATACACCACTATCCCATTTGCATCCATTTTCTCTGAGCCACTTCAAAATTTCCAAATGGCCTCCATATGCGGCATAAGAACAAGTATAATAGCCCCATGCGCAACCATGATCTCTGGCCCATTTTAATATTTCAAAATGACCTCTCAGAGCAGCATTAGAACAAGTCCAAATATTCCATGAACAACCATGATCTCTGGCCCATTTTAATACTTCGAAATGGCCTCCATATGCAGCATTGGAACAAGTATTACTATCCCAATCGCATCCATTTTCTCTGGCCCATTTTAATACTTCGAAATGGCCTTCCAACGCAGCACCAGAACAAGTATTACTATCCCATTCACATCCATTTTCTCTGGCCCATTTCAAAACTTCGAAATGGCCTCCGTGTGCGGCATGAGAACAAGTCCAAATATCCCATGCACATCCATTTTCTCTGGCCCATTTTAAAACTTCTAGATGGCCTCCATAAGCAGCATTTGCACAAGTCCGGTTATCCCATGCACATCCATTTTCTCTGGCCCATTTTAAAACCTCTAAATGGCCTCCTAAAGCGGCACAATGACAAGCCGAACTATCCCATTGACAATCATGAGCTCTGGCCCATTTCAAAACTTCTAAATGGCCTGCTCCAGCAGCATAATAACAAGTATTACCATTCCACTCACATCCATTTTCTCTGGCCCATTTCAAAACTTCTAAATGGCCTCCTCGAGCAGCAGCCGAACATGTACCAGAATCCCAAGAATAACTATTTTTAACTAACCACATAAGCACATCCAAATGTCCATTTTGGGCAGCCAAATGACACGCTTTTGTCGATAATATACAGCCATAGTATGCCCATTGAACAATTCCCAAATATCCTTTTTCGGCAGCAACATCAATTAATTTTTTCTTTGATAATTTTTTAATCGTCATTCTTTTAACGATATTTTGGTGACGCTGATCTACACAACACATACTTATGAATGATGGCGTATCAAGAAACAACAATATCAAATTATAGATTTCTTCTGGAAAAAAATCCATTAATGTTCAAGTTTTCTAACTAACTAACTAACAATTAATTAATTGACTGGCCAATATATTTTAATTTTCAATTTTTTTTTTTTTTTTTTTTTTTTTTTTTTTTTTTTTTAGATGTATCTTCCACAATGATTAATAATTAATGACTTTATTGAATTAATATAATTCAATAAAGATTATTCATTTTTTTGGGATTATTTTCACTTTGGTTTATAATTTTTAAATAAACAGTATAAATTATTGTCTTTCGGACGATACAAACGATTTTGATAGTTACGTTCTTCTATACCATTAATAGTATGAATTTTATTGTAGGCATTCATAAAATAATCAATTTGTGAATCAAATAATTGACAATCAAATGTGATCCCGACGATATAACATCTACCAAAACATTTTGGACTATTATCGTCATTTGGTTTCGAAATAATATCACTGTTGTACGGATGGTTAATAATGTGGGTGCCGACTTCATTAAAATCGGTATATGGGGCAGTTCGATCACTTTCATAAAAACAGTAATAAAAAGAATCGTTAGGATATGTAGCTTGGGCAACGTTCGGAATAAAACATTTGCATGATAAAATGGTTTTAATGCTATCAATAATAGCTTCTGTACCTCGACTCGTGTCGGTGTCGATTGCTAAGTTAAATTGATAAACTAGCGAACTAGGTAAAATTTGTATTGAAGTTGCGGAATAAGTTCGTTTGGTTTGCATATAATAATTTAATCTTAATTGAATTATTAATAATAGTCATTATTTAAATCAATTTTTTTATAATAGGAGACTATTTATGGCGTAAAGAAACATTACAGATGAAATTGCTGTCAAGCTTGTAATTGCCGCTAAAATGTTCATATGACATTTTTCGCATACAAATATTAAATACAGTGTTATTCCAAAACTGATCATACTAATTATAGCCGAAACAGCATATAATATGAATAATTTTTTTTTCACGTAAATTGTCCGAGTAATCTCCGGTAATAAATGAAATATCATTGTACCCAATTGTATCACGAGAGATAATCCAATCTGAACTGCGATAGTCATTAGTAATTCGTAGTAGCCACATTGGTTAATCCAACATTCGTAAGTTTCATACATACTTAAAAAAGATGTTGCTGCACTAATCACTACCAATAATATACTTAAGAGCATTTACTGAATATAACTAAACAATTAGTCATAATCAGTATATTTTTTATTCAATTTTTTATTCACCTTGGATGAGACCATCGGTTTCGGTTACTTCTTTTACACATGACGTATGAATCAAAGTTTCGGTGATTAATGTAAATAATACAAATGCTGACAAACTAATTAAAACAATTGGAAAGTAATGGTAAACGTCGGATACGATTCTGTCATTTAAATCCACACGTTCTCCCAAAATTCGGTGCGTTAACGAATCGCCAAACATTTGACAGATCAACTGGCTACATTCTGCATTGATACAGTATCCGCTAGTCACTATAGTTTTATTTGTTGTACTGGCTGACAAATAAAGTGTTCCCAAACAAGTTACACGATCTTCGTACACATAGAGTAAACATGCTAATATTACTACAGCGACACCCAAGAATAGTTGTAGTGCAATTAACGTAATATTCATTTTAGATTTGCTGTATTCGGAACAAAAATTTGCGATTTCAACCGAACGCAAAATTGTAGCGCTAAAAGCTACCAATATCAGATAAAAAATAAAACTGGATTTAATCGGGAAATTATGGTTGGGATGTTCTCCACCCTCAATCGCTTCAAGTACGGCAGCCCCTGGTTGGTCAAACAAATTACACATTACAGTATTACATTCGGATCCCCAACATGTATCATTGGAAATTTTTTTTCGGTTGGAATCTAACAAAGTTAAATTTAAATTTTTTGGGCAAGTGTCTAACTCGTTTTCGCGATAAATCAAAGCGGAACCAAATCCCAGAATGGCCAACAATACAAATAACGAAAGACATCTGGTCATCCAACCATGGAAACGATTTCTGGAATAAGAATAAGTGCAAGATGGCATTTATTTAGTTGATTAATTGATAATCTCATTAAAAAGCACTAACAAGATGATGAATTGATCAATTTTTTTTATTTTAATATATGTTATCAAATTGAACAAGAAAAATGATTTAGGAATTTTATCCGACTTAATTTCTGCTTTCATTAATATCTATTATTTAGTTAATTGAATAGGTAAATATTCAATTTTTTATTGGTTTTTCTGGACAACCATGAGCTCTGGCCCATTTTAAAACTTTTGAATGGCCCCTGATAGCAGCACTAGAACAAGTTAAAGTATCCCATTCGCATCCATTTTCTCTGGCCCATTTTAAAACTTCCAATTGGCCTCCTTGAGCAGCACTAGAACAAGTTGAACTATTCCATTCGCATCCATTTTCTCTGGCCCATTTCAAAACTTCCAAATGTCCCCCAAAAGCAGCACTAGAACAAGTGTCACTATTCCATGGGAAATGATTTTCTCTGGCCCATTTCAGTACTTCCAAATGGCCGTTGAACGCAGCACTAGAACAAATTAAACTATTCCACGGACACTGATTTTCACGGGCCCATTTTAGAATTTCCAAGTGGCCTCCTTTAGCAGCGCTAGAACAAGTTAAACTATTCCATGGACACTGATTTTCACGGGCCCATTTTAGAATTTCCAAGTGGCCTCCTTTAGCAGCGCTAGAACAAGTTAAACTATCCCATGGACACTGATTTTCTCGGGCCCATTTTAGAATTTCCAAGTGGCCTCCTCTAGCAGCGCCAGAACAAGTTAAACCATCCCACGGACACTGATTTTCTCGGGCCCATTTTAGAATTTCCAAGTGGCCTCCTCTAGCAGCGCCAGAACAAGTGTCACTATCCCATGGACACTGATTTTCTCTGGCCCATTTTAGAATTTCCAAGTGGCCTCTTCTAGCAGCACTATAACATGTTGATCTATTCCACGGACAACCATGATCTCTGGCCCATTTTAAAACTTCTAAATGGCCTCCTCTAGCAGCACTAGAACAAGTATTACGATCCCATGGACAATTATTTTCTTTGGCCCATTTTAGAATTTCTAAATGACCTTTTAGGGCCGCAAAAGAACAAGTCCATTTATCCCATGGACAACCATTATTATGGGCCCATTGAAGAATTTCTAAATGACCTCTGTAAGCAGCACAAGAACATGTACAGTAAATATCATTACCCCATTCACAGTTATTATCTCTGGCCCATTTCAAAACTTCTAAATACCCTCCTTTAGTGGCTTTGGTGCAAGTCAAACTATCCCATTCACACCCATTTTGTCTGGCCCATTTCAAAACTTCTAAATGGCCTCTTTTCGCAGCATTAGAACAAGTCAAACTATCCCATTCGCAACCCAGAGCTCTGGCCCATTTAACAATATTTAAATATCCCATTTTGGCAGCATTTTCTACAAACTCATTTTTTGGAATAAAACAATTACGAAACAATTTTTTTACTATTGTTCTCCATATTTGACAAACATTCACCATAATGACATATTCGATGGCTCCGAGATTAGACGTTATGATAAGCGAAATTTCCGCCGGAATATATTCAAATAGAGTTACTGATTCGCCCATTGATATTGATTATTTTAGTTAATTGAATAGTTAAATATTTAATTATTCAATATTTAATTATTCAATTTTTTATTATTTTTCTGGACAACCATTTTCTTTGGCCCATTTTAAAACTTCTGAATGACCTGTCTGCATCGCGTAATAACGAGTTATAAAATTCCATTCGCAACCATGCGTCCGGGCCCATTTTAAAATTTCCAAATGGCCTCCTAGAGCGGCACAAGAACAAGTATCACTATTCCAGATGCATCCATTTTCTCTAGCCCATTTCAAAACTTCTAAATGACCTCCCAAAGCAGCATTTGAACAAGTATCACTATTCCATTTACACTGATTTTCTCTGGCCCATTTCAAAACTTCTAAATGGCCTCCCAGAGCAGCATCGGAACAAGTTGCACTATCCCATAAACAACCATGAGCTCTGGCCCATTTTAAAACTTCTAAATGGCCTCCCAGAGCGGCGCTAGAACAAGTTAAACTATTCCATTCGCATCCATTTTCTCTTACCCATTTTAAAACTTCTAGATGGCCTCCTCGAGCAGCATTAGAACAAGTAAAACTATCCCATAGACATTCATTTTCTCTAGCCCATTTCAAAACTTCTAAATGGCGTCCATAAGCAGCACCGGCACAAGTCAAACTATCCCATTCGCAACCATGAGCTCTGGCCCATTTTAAAACTTCTAAATGGCCTCCCCGAGCAGCATTTAAACAAGTCGAACTATCCCATGAACAATTATTTTCTCTAGCCCATTTAACAATACTTAAATATCCCATTTTTGCGGCATTTTTTATGAATTTATTTTTTTGAATAAAACAATCGAAAAACAATTTTTTTACCATCGTTCTCCATATTTGACAAACATTCGCCATAATGACACATTCGATGGCTCCGAGATTAGACGTTATGACAATCGAAATTTCCGCCGGAATATATTCAAATAGAGTTACTGGTTCGCCCATTGATATTGATTATTTTAGTTAATTGAATAGTTAAATATTTAACTATTCAATTTTTTATTTATTTTTTGGGACATCCATTTTCTAGCGCCCATTTTGAAATTTCTAAATGACCTTCGCGAAGAGCATTACGATAAGTCCACATATTCCATTCGCATCCATTTTCTCTGGCCCATTTCAAAACTTCCAAATGGCCTTTTTTGGCAGCAATAGAACAAGTTTCATGATCCCACGAACATCCATTTTCTCTGGCCCATTTTAAAACTTCCAGATGACCTTTTTGAGCAGCATTTGAACAAGTTAAACTATCCCACGAACATCCATTTTCTCTGGCCCATTTTAAAACTTCCAAATGCCCTCCCCGAGCAGCATTCGAACAAGTATCGCAATCCCATTTACAACCATGAGCTCTAGCCCATTTCAAAACTTCTAAATGACCTCCTTGAGCGGCACTCGAACAGATATACCAATTCCATTGACAACCATGAGCTCTAGCCCATTTCAAAACTTCTAAATGAC
>Ga0206798_1080_pt1 | contig 20321 bp, 17 predicted proteins | sample Alteio_BWOrgCont_66_FD_152893 | JGI IMG/M metagenome (GOLD analysis project Ga0206798, IMG submission 152893) | Enriched cells from forest soil in Barre Woods Harvard Forest LTER site, Petersham, Massachusetts, United States -... | ecosystem: Environmental > Terrestrial > Soil > Temperate forest >...
GGGAGTACATGTACCGCTGGCGGCCGTGGTTGATACGCCGACGATTGCGGCGCTTTCGAGAGAGATTATGCGCCTCCTCGCGCCGGCCGCGCGGTGACTGTCTATGCTTCGGAAGGCCTCCACGGTAGCTGGAGTTCTCAGCCCTGAAACCGTCTCGGCCTTCTCGAAAGCTCCCCTGTCGACGAACTCGGCCTGGCAGATAGCATTTCGCAATTGAGAAGCCGGCACTCTCGGCTCATCCGCGGCAGTCTCGGGATACCTCCAATCCTTGTTCATGTCCCGCCCCTTTTTCGCACCGCGGCTAAGACCGCGTTTATGGTCTTAGGATCGGCTCCCACCGGAATTCGAACGCTGGCGCCGCACAGTTTCACTTCGAACGCGTTTGTCGACTTGGTCTCCCGCTTCGGGGCGGCTGCAATAGACGGTTCATCGGTCGGAACTGCAGCAGCATATGATGGAAATACCACGGAAGTCACAGCGGATCCCCAACCCTATAACGCCAACTCGGAAAGAGTTTGGATAAGCCAGTCATAGCGTTCGGATTGTCTGTCAAAATGAGGAAGATGCTCTAGAAATATAAACCAATTTCGATCATTAAATGCGCGAAAGTAGTGAATCGATACGGCTTCTTCGAAGGAGGCAATCCTCAATCTATCCGACAACGCGTGATGCGCAGGCAACGGGTAGTTGTAATTCGGAGGCAAGAGCGCTATTGGCTTATTCATGCTACTGACGGTAGCTGCGAACACCGACTGTTCAATGAAGTAGGGTTCGCTCGGTTCAAGCCTCATCTCCATGACGCGTTCGAAATTGGCTGCCCAACGGCTCCAAGCGCGACTGTTACGCCGAATCGAAATCATACCTGTATTAAAGTAAGCAAAAATTTCACGGTCGCTAAGCATGGGGCTTACCATCGAGCGCGTCCGCACGCCGCATAGTTGATATAGTTCGTTCCAATATTTCTCGTTTTTGCCGCCGACGAGCGCACTAACTCCAATATTCGCTTGGTTAACCGGTCGTACCGCCGCTACATAATCGTCCTCGATCAAAAGAGCCTTTGGGTCGTTAAAAATGACTTGATCGCTATCCAGGAAAATCAAATGCTCTGACGGAATTCGGTGCTCAGTATATGCGCAAACAAATGGCTTATTATATACTCCGTGCTTCGTATAACGCATGTTTAACTCAACGTTTGAGTGCTCGACACCCAGCCGACTAAATTCAGCCTCCGCCCAGTTTGAGATTGCATGGTCTTTGCGCGGCGAAAAGCTGTACACAGGCGCAGAGCTCAGAGTTCCGCCGAACTTTCGGATGCTTCTGACAAGTAAAACCGACTTTTTTTCAAACGCCGGTTCTGTGCAAATTACAAAAGCTGCGTTCACCGGTACTCCCCCTGCCAACCCCAGTAATGACGGATATTGCTGCATCTAATACGAGGAAAGGTTGGTCGAATAGGTTTGATCAAGGCCTAGGAATTCACTCGAGCCAGGTCCGCGATCGCAGCGTAGAGAGTCGTCAATTCCGACCAACATAGCCCTTGACAAGACTGGTGAAGCTGTCGGGAGCGGTCTCGGGCAGGATTTTTCTTGGACGGTCGGTCCAGCTCTGGAATTTCGCCCGGTTAGGCTTCATCCCGAGAATGCTCTCGACGAGCCGAATATGGGCCTTGGCATCCTCGATCCACGCCGCGTCCGTTTGATCAGCCGGTGTGCCATTGTATATGATTCCAAAAGGGATTCCTGCCTTCTTTAACACGCGTACTGCGATTTCAAGCTGTGATCGCCACGATGGACGCCACCAAACAATGTCCAAATCAACAAAGGCAAAGGCAGCGCCGCCAGCGGTTCTATAAGCGTCGAGCCACTCGGCAAAGTCGGCCGCGAACTCCTCATCGGACTCGTAGGCCCCGATCGGCTCAACGTCTCCGATCTTCCCGTCGGGAAAGACTTGATGGAATTCAGCCACTTTTCGAGCAGTTTGCTGAGCGAGGTCGGCGATCGACGCATGGCATGCCGTAGGCCGTATTACCTCAAACGACTGAAGCGGTTTATGGTCAAATTGATGACCGTAGTAGAGCGGTTCGTCCAACGCGACTGCAGCAATGCTGCCGCCAAGATTTTTCACGCGCGCGGCCACCATCGCCATATCGTGAGGCGGACCGTAGCTTTCCACTCCCAGGCCGCATGCCTGGCTCGCGAGGAGGGGGGTTCCCTGGACGGCAAGGGCTATTTTCCGCCGCTGCAAGTCGCTAATAACTTGCCGCAGATCGCTATCGCTACCCTGCTCTACGAATTTTTTGAAGAGTTCAACAGTGCTGACGCTCTTAGCGACTATCTGCCACGGTGCGTCCGGATCAAAGAGCTTCATGTAATCATTCGTTGGCGCCTTGCGTATTTCTCGCCACACCGGGTCCAGCGCAGAAAACCACACTTCGGCCGCGCTGACGGATGAGAAGAACTGAGACGCTCCAACGACGCACATCGTGCAGATTTTCGCGCACTGGAAATACCGCCCATCGGGCCATGAGTAAAACATGTCGCTACCTTGCGCGGATCGGCCGCTCGAAGGCAAATGTTGGTTTATCGTATACGCTTGAACTGCGCTGCACAATGTAAGTTCTTTTGTCAATCGGCTTTCAAAATTGACCCCTGATCGGCGTCCAAAAATAGCACGCCGCAACACAGTTCTTTTGCGAAACACACAAGGCGACCGGCTCGCATAGCACCGAATATCTGCCCGGTTCATGCCCAGCGTAGGGACGTGTCCGAGCCCGCTTGAGGTGTGAGAGGACGCTTCGACGGTCCGAAGGGGACTGCCGGATCGGCGCTTGGGCTGATGCTCCCCCCGGAGCCGCAGGAGCGCAGCCTATTTGCTATGCCGGCGCGGCACATCGGTGCCCGGATGCACGTCCCAGTGCGGCATCGAGACGGCTCACTGCATGCTTCTTTTTGCACAGGTCACTGGACCTTATCAGCGTCCTCGCGACGCCAGCAGCGAGATTGTTCTGCGATACTGGTTGAGGAGGAAAGAGCGGCCTAGACCCTTCGCCGCCTGATGACACGATCGCAGGCCGCATCGCCGGCAGCCCGCCTCATCGGGAGCACGTCATCAATGCTCAAGCGTCTATCGTCATCCGGCGCCATTTGTTCGTCGGTTTTCCCATGGAAAGTCAACTACCGGAATTTGTACGCCGAGAAACGCGCATAGTTCGGGCCAACCATCCCCCCGGAAGACATCGAATTCCAGAAAGCGATCCTTGGGCTTGTCCGAAAAGAATCGGCGAACGCGGATGTCATGAGCGCGATAAGCCTCCGAGTAGTTGGCGAAGTTGAAATAGAGCGCGTGGTGCAAATCTCGAAACGCGCGGCCATAAGGCGTCGAGTTTGGCTGGCGAAGGGCCTCCTCAACCGCGTCAAAGCCCGACAAACTCAGCTGCCACTCAAAATGGCGATCCATCGACTTTAGCCACGCGTCAATCGGTCGCGTCGTGTGAATGAACTTCGAATTTGGAAACATGTAGTAGTACTTCTCGAATGCAAGGCTGACCGGGATATCTGTAAACGCCTCGAAACAATGCAAATCTTCGTCTAAGAATGGTTCATAGGTGAGCGGGTTGTGATAGTGAACCGTCGAGAGGCCGAGCGTAGTCAGAGCCGACGCGAGGGTTGTCGTGCCAGTCCTTGAGAGGCCTATGCCAAATACTTTTGGTCGTTGCTGATCACCGAAGTCAGGCTCTTGCAGTTTGGCGGCGACGGCCGCCAACTGTTTGCCCATTATCCCTTGAACTCCTATACGTTTCATCGTGGCGAGAAATCCGCGCTGATCTCTAAGCGCCAAATAGACCCGAGCGCGTAGTACATCGCAGTTCAACGTCCCACCGCAACCATGAAGAGCGGTAGCGGCGTCGAGCTTCGCTAGCACGCCCAACCAGCTCTCGACGCGAGACCACCCGTCGTAGAGCTGCGGAATCAGTGGGAAAAGGCGATCGATCGACGTGACGTTGTCCGCTTCGTGCATCGCTCGCGCAAAAGCAAGTCTGGCGTCATGAAATTTATGAAGGCGAATGAGAATAACGGAGCGCGTACCCGCAAGGATAGAGGAACGAACGTCGCGAAGGGGGTCCGAATCGATCAATTCCAGCGCGCGCGCTTGATAGCCCGCCTTAAGCAATATCTGCAACAGGGTCCAAAACGGAGCAAAAACACCAGGATGCGCTTGGACGACGGCCCGAAGCGCCGATTCGGCTGCCGCAACTTCACCAAGTTCAAACAATGCGATCGCGCGGGACGACTTCCAATATGACCGACCGCGGGGATCGCTGAAGCGCAGGAGCAAGTCGTCTAATGCGTTGAGAGCCTCCTTCCATCGCCGCTGCCGGGCGACGATTTGAGCCAGTCCGGCAAAGCCAGCTGGCGCCCATGGAAAATCACGAGCGAGCCCCTCGAATATTGCTCGCGCCTCATCAATTCGACCGAGTTCAGCCAGCGTCGTGGCGCGCGATGCGAGCCAACCCGGAATGCTTTTCTGACCAAACTGAGCGAGAATGCCATCCCATCGGGCGAGGGCCTCGGCCCAAGCCCCGCGCCGCATCGCAACCTGCGCCAAACCAACGGGCCCAGCCGCCGAACGGGAGTAGAAGCGCGCCAACGCCTTGAAAATTGGCTCCGCCTCGCGCGCAAGCCCGGCTTCAAGGAGGACGCTACCGCAAACGGCCGCAGCTTCGGCGTCCGGCAATCGCAAAGCGTCTCGGAGGTCTCGGCCCAGAGCCTCATCGGTGGGTGGTTTGTCGAACCGGGCGACAACGCTTCGAAGGAGCGAAGCGAGTTGCAAGTCCGTGTTGTGTTTCCCATTGTCAATGTCCGAGGCCATCAGTAGCCGCCATACCACCGTATTCTTAGTGAACCCCCGACACTGACTGTTGTTCGACGGCCAAGTTCATACTGAGACTGTGCTCTTAAGGGCGCCGCGTTGCCTCGACGTCTTGCCAGTAAGTTCCATCAAGCGAGTAGCCGAAAGCCTCCATCTCTGGCCCGCAGATAGTCATGAAAGTATCGATCTGCGCCTGAGTCCATCGCGTGTCCGCCAAGGGTGTCACACGCTCCGCTGTTCCCGGCTCGGTTTCCTGAGGACGCAGCCTCCGAAACGTATGTACGATCCGGTTGCTCGCCGTTTCGCCCAATCCGAGTAGCGTTACCATCGCTTGCGACACTATTTCCGGGCGTACCACCAAGTCTCGCTGGTCGACTTCACGAAAGCGCCACGACGGTAGGCGGTCACGGGCCTTGCGCCAAGCGCACATCGAGCGCGTCCAAGCGCGACAGTGATCATCGAATGTTAGTCCCGGGAACTTCCTGAGTCTCGATAACATATTCTCGATAGCGCGCCGATGAGCGAAAATGACTCGGCAATTCGGCCACATCTCAATCAGATCTGGAATTATGAGAATAGTCTCGGCGTTGCCAGTCTTGTCCAGCCAGGGCTTCTTGACGTTCAATTCATCGAGCTCCTTCCTAAAGATCTCGCGAACAGCCATTCTTATTATGTCTCGCCGCGCGTGACTGATAAGAGTCTTGTCATTTCCATGATCGAAACGACGGAAGTAGTCGTCGATGCGCTCATAGAGCGGCCACAATAGTCCAAGCAGATTGCCTTCCCTGAATCCATTAAATCCCGCGGCAAACGCGGCGTCCACCAGGATACTAGTCCCAGAACGCGGCGATCCGACGATGAATAGGGGCGACGCCGCGAGCGGCGCAACGCCTTGACCGTCGCTTGTCGCCGCCCCGGCTATCCGGTCAACCGATGGCAACAGAGGATCAGAAGGCATGCTTCACCCCTCGTAAAGCGCTCGATAACCCTTGACGACCTCCTCTCGCGACGGTGGCTCAGGCGCAGCCGCTGAGAGGCGTTCCCACAATCCAACCTCTGTGCAAGCTCGCCGGATGACCGCGGCAAGAGCGCGTGGATCCGACACCTGGAAGTGAAGGCCATTTATCTCATTCTCTATCCGCTCGGCCATACCGCCAATATTCGAACAAATGACCGGTCGCTTGAACATCCACGCCTCGGATATGACGAGACCGAAGGATTCCCACCAAGTCGATGGAACGAGACTCCAATCGATCCGAAGCATCCGGTCTCCAATATTCTCAACCTGATAGGAGCCATTGTTAATTACGTTACGCTCGGACGGCATGAGCTCGTCCTCTTTAGCAAGGAACTCCTCGATTTCCTTGCGGACCGCCTGCGTGGCGTGCTGGATATTATCGCCATTGAGCTCCACCATGAAATCAGTGAAACCTTGGCTACGCAGAATCTGGACCGCTCGAAGAACAATGTGGACGCCCTTGGCGTCCACATACTGCCCAAAGAAGCCGAATCGATTCCTAGGACCCTGAGACGTAGGAGGCAGAATCGTGGGAGCCCGGTTCAACTGCCCATTTCGAACGTAAAATATTTTGCTTCGGTCTATTCCCCAGGCGACGTGATGATCGATTTGAAAGCGGCATGCGCAAGCAAAGCGATCGACGACTTTCAGGTGTCGCATAAACCACATTTTTCGCACCATAAAATGATCTGGCGTGCGCTCGGGCATGCATTGATGGCAGCGGACCGGGCTCGGCTGGGAGCAGAGCGAGCCGTCCGTCCATCTAACCATATGACCGCGCGCGCTACACATCGTGTGATAATCGTGAAAAGTGAGCACGATCCGGCAATCGGGCAACACCGAGCGGGTGAGACTCAAGAAGTCGACTCCAAGAAACATGAAATGCTGGAAGTGTACGATATCGGGCTGGATCGTTTCGAGCAGCTCGGCATAGGCTTCAACGTGATGGCGCGACGTTGTTCGGTGCCAGACGAAATCGTAGTCTGCTGTAAGAAAGATGAACTCATTGTTACGGCCATCAAATCCGGTGATTCGGGCGCCAGGCTTATAGAGCGCCGGATCGCCGGCCGGACCGGTCGCAGCGAGAAAGAAAGCTTGAATATCGGCCTCGGCCGAGAGACCGAGGAATAGTTCATAACACGACTGCTGAGCGCCGCCGCGCATAAGCTCCGGATGAAAATGGCTGACCAGAAGGACCTTCGTCCTGTGCGCAGCTAGCGGTCCGGGCCGTGCGGCTTCGCTGCGCGAATAAACTGCAGGTTTTCTTTTGGCGGAGGCAGGTGATTTCATTTCACCCGCCTCAAGCCGCTTCGTACAACATGCGATAGTCCTTAACCATGTCCTCCCGCGAGCGCGGTTGCGGCAAAGCCGCAGAGAGTCGTTCCCAAAGTCCTGACTCAGTGCAAGCGCGATGGATGACCGTCGCGAGGGCGCGCGGATCACCGACCTGGAAGTGAAGACCGCTCACTTCATGCTCCACGCGCTCCGCCATGGCACCGATGTTCGAGCAAATGACGGGGCGTTTGAACATCCATGCCTCGGATATGACAAGTCCAAAGAATTCCCGCCATACCGACGGGACGAGGCTCCAATCGACCCGGAGCATACGATCTCCAATGTTCTCGACTTGATAGGAACCGTTGTTGATCACGTTGCGCTCAGATGGCGCGCGCTTGTCCTCTTCAACAAGGAACTCCTCGATTTCCTTCCGGGTCGCGGGTGTAGCGTTCTGAATATTATCGCCATTGAGCTCCACCACGAAATCAGTGAAACCCCGGCCGCGTAGGATTCGGACCGCCCGAAGAATAATGTGGACGCCCTTGGCGTCGATGTACTGCCCAAAGAAGCCGAATCGGTTTTTCGGTCCCTTCGAAGCACCCGGCAGGACTGCTGGCGCCTGATTGATCTGGCCATTTGGAACATGGAAAATCTTCTGGCGGTTGATTCCCCAAGCCTCAAATTGCTCGATCGGGAACTGACAAGGGCATGCATACCGGTCGACGACCTTCAGATGGCGCATAAACCACATTTTGCGCATCACAAAATGATTTGGCGAGCGTTCCGGCATGCATTGATGGCAGCGGACTGGGCTCGGATGGAAGCAAAGGGAGCCGTCCGTCCAACGGACCATGTGTCCCCGCGCCTCACAAATGGAGGTAAATTCGTGAAAGGTGAAGACAATCCTACAATTTGGTAGCACGTTTCGCGTTAGTGTCAGGAAATCGATACCAACAAACAAAAAATGATGAAAATGTACGACGTCGGGCTGCAGCGTCTGGAGAAATTCGACGAACGCCTCAACATGCGGCCGCGACGTCGTTCGATGCCAGACGGGATCGTAGTCCGTAGAAAGAAAGATATACTCGTTTTTGCGACCATCGAAGCCAGTGATTCTAGCGCCTGGCTTGTAGAGCGCGGGGTAGCTCGCCTGTCTCGTTGCGGCGAGATGGATGGCTTCCATGTCCGGCTCCGCCGAAAGGCCAAGAAACAGCTCATAACATACCTGTTGCGCACCGCCACGCGTCAATTCAGGGTGAAGCAAATTGACAAGAAGTACTTTCATCTTCGATCATACGCTCGAGAGTTTGGATCTGTCTCGCGAAGAGCTGTTCCGTTCATTTTTCGGATGTCGTTCGCCAAACTCCTTCTTGACGAATTCGTGCCACGTCGAGGTAAAGAACCAACGATTAACTAGACGCCCGCCGATAATCGCCGGCGTTTGCGCCGATCCTTTGGATTCCAGATGCCAGAATGGCAGGTCATGAATCCAGGTGGGCGTGCCTGATTCCAGACTGCGCAAGCACAAGTCGGCGTCTTCATAGTGGCCGAAAATATATTTCCGAGAGAACCCGCCGAGTTTTTCGAACCAACGTCGGTCGACCGACATGAACGCTCCGGTGACTGCTGGAACTTGGCGCGCTCGGTGATAGCTCATTAGCTCGGACGGTGCGCCTTTGCCGTAATGCTCGACTCGCATCGCGTCGCGGCGCAGTAGATTGCCGCTGCGAATTGTGAACCCGTAGTCGACGTCGAAATACATGCCACCATGCATCAACGATCCATCGTCGTAATAGAGCGTCGCGCCGAAGAACTTGATTTGCCGCGGCGGCAGATCGCGCACAAGCTCGGCGTGGCGACGGGGCCATTCCGCATCCCGCGGCAGCACATCGGGGTTAACGAAGAGGAGCCTATCTGTCTCAGCCACTGCCGCGGCAGCATTGTTAGCAGCGCCAAAACCCGCGTTTCCGGGCAACATTATGAGCGTAATGGCGAGGCCGTAAATACGGCTCGCAATAGCTGCATCGGACGCCAACCTCTCGCACAATTCAGGGCTGTTTGAAACGTAGATGAACTCATAGCCGTCGTAACCCGGACACTCCGAAAATAGCGCCGCCTGCAGCATCAAGTAATCTGGCTTGCCATAAAGGCACACTATGATTGTGCCATCGTACGAGACGCGCCGGGTTCCGAATCGCATCCGATAGGCACCGTCAAGAATGCGCGCGACCACCTTATAATTGTAGTCGATAAAAGATTGTCCCACACCGCCGTCGAGCTGGAAGAACGCCTCGGCCGTGGGTTCTCCATAAAATCGCGCATCTGCCAAATGCTCCAGCGAAAGGTCGCGTAATCGCATATCGCTAACAACAACAGTCACCACCGGGCAGCAGCGCTCCTTATCCGCTGCGAGCACAACTTCGAGCTTGACGCCAGCTTCGACCGGCTCTTTAAGCGAGAAGATAGCCCAGAAACCCGCTAGGCCCCGGTGGGGGTCGGGAAGCTCTCCCTTCTTGACGCGCAAGCAGCGTCCGATCTTGCCCGTCGTCCCAATCAGCGCCCCAGCGCGATTGATAGAGATATTACGAATATCGGCAGCCTGTAGAGACGTTAACGAGCCGGAAAGAAAGCACTGACCGTCAGGCGAAACAAAAAACTTTTCAATACTAACGCCGCCCTCCGCCGCCAAAATATTTCGCTCGACTGAGCGACGGACTGCGGGCCGTTGCAGTTCGGGATTGAGTCGTATCACCGCCGTGTCTCTTAACAGTGCACGGCTCACGTCGTCCCAACTATTCGCCTCATCCAAAAGCTCTCGCGTCCTCACGTCGAGTGGAAGTTCTTTGTTTGCCCAAGCGACGAGATCGAAAAGCGGCACGGAGCCCTGATACTGAGAGGTAGCAACGCCGTCAATTGCCGGGCGCACCAGGCGAAATGAGAACTCTTCCGAACGCACGATCTCGGAAAAAACCTCCGACATCTTTCGATTAAGTCTCGGCATGATCGCGGTGTCGTTCTCCGGATCCCGCCCCAAAAGAAAATTGTACAAATTTAAAACATCTTCGCGCCGAGACATTTTATCTCGGTCAAGAGCCTGAATTTTGCTGGTCATTCAATCCCCCAAGACCCACCCATTGCTCCCACCTCTAGCGAGAGTTTTTTGTCAATTCTCTCTCGCCGATGACCGGGCAATCGGTAGATCGCGCAAAGAATATATCAATTTACTGTATACGCTAGCCCCCGCGGCGCGTGGGGTCCAGAGGGTTACGCCGACAAAGATTCGGTTATTAGCCCCGCCGGGCAGAGCGCGCGGCGGAATCTCTTACCCACCCTTGACCCCGCTATGCCGTCATCGATATGCTTTAAGATGCCGTGCGGGCGGGAATTGCAGTCTAGTTGTATGGAAGAGCCAGATTCGATCGTGGAGCGGGCGCGTAAGCTGAGCCCCTGGCATTTTAACATCGAGCTCGCCCCCGGGATTTGGACCGCTGATTGCAATTGTGCGGAGGAGAGCGATCCCGACAAAAAAAATGTCGCAATCATAAATCCGTTGGAGATGCGGTCGTTTTTTAAAAGATATTATCCTGCGGGCCTCGCAGGCAAGGACTGTCTCGATGTTGGATGCAATTCCGGCGGCTACACCTTTCTCGCCCACGAACTTGGGGCTCGTAGTGCGGTAGGAATCGAAATTCGCGAGCATTGGCTTGCGCAAGCTGAGCTCGTCAAGGCGGTAAAGTACCCGGAAATTCAGAACGTATATTTTGAACGGAGGGAAGTCGGCGCTTACTTGCGCGACGCGACGAGAACTTTTGATATCGTGCTCTTTAAAGGCATTTTTTTTCATCTCGCGGATCCGATCCACGTCTTGATGGGCTATTGTGATCTCGCAATGGATACCTTGCTGGTCGACACGCCCTGCTCCTACGAAATCCCGGAAGAATGCTTTCAACCTAAGCCGCAAAGCCGCACCCATTTGATGGGCGGCGTTGACGGGCTCGGCTGGCTTCCTGGCGGGCCGCGCGCGATACAGGAGATTTTGCGGTTCAAAGGATTCAGGCGCACGGAAATCGTATATTGGCACGGCGACCCCAATCGCTCGGGGTGGGGACGACTCCGCATCGTCGCGAAACGAAACAACCAAAGTTAGACCGCGACAAGCGTCTTTTGCGGCCCGAACGCTCGATGTCTAGTTAGGCGAATTCTATCTTAGTAGCACTTTTAGCATCAGCGCATTTTTTGTCTTCTTTTGGCCTATGCGCGGTCCGAAAGCAGTCGAGGCGTGCGAAATCCGCCTCTGTCACTTGCACGCCCTCGAAATTGCTGGCATCGGCTAGCATTACGGAACGAGCGCGGCGTATCCTCGGGGCTCAGGTGCCCCAACCGCGGGGAGCTGTTCGCGGACTGATATCCAAATTCGGAGGTGAGACGAGGGGAATTGAACTGAAACGAAAAATGTATTTAGCTTGAATCGTGCTGTGAACGTTCAGGCGGAATTGCCGTGGAATCCATTAAAGTAAGGTCAACTCTCCCGGAAGGAGCGGCACAATTAAAACCCTAGGCGCAAGGCGTTGAGTTATCGGATTTCTGCCGTTTTCTAGAGAGCCTGGCGTGCGATATGAAGGATTGATCGCATCACCATAACGGCGTACGATAAATATCTAGCGTCCGAGGATAAAGTCACACCAGAAAAGAGCTAGCCGATGCCAGAGAACGTCCGCTTAGTCATTTGGGACCTGGACGACACTTTCTGGGCCGGTACGCTCAGCGAAGGCGGCATCGAACGTTATCTTGAGGAAAACCATCGTATCGTGGTCGCTCACGCCGAGCGTGGGATAGTGAGTTCCATCTGCTCCAAGAACGACTTTGCAACCGTACGCGCGATTCTTAAGGTGAAGGGCATCTGGGACTATTTTATCTTCCCTAGCGTCGATTGGTCGGTCAAGTCGCCTCGGCTTGCTTCGATCATCGAGGCGACACAGTTACGGCCGTCGACAGTGCTGTACATCGACGACAATCCAACCAACCTTGCTGAGGCAAGGGCGGCGATCCCAGAGCTGCAAGTTGCTGATCCGTCGATCACGCCGACGCTCCTTTCCGATCCTCGGTTTCAGGGGAAGGACGACCGCGAGCTTACGCGACTCAAGCAATATAAAGTCTTGGAGCGTCGGCAGAGCGAGCTAAAAATGTTTGGCGCGGACAACGCGGATTTCTTACGGCGGTCGAACATCCGAATTTCTATTGCGACGGACATCGAGCGTCACCTCGATCGCGCCGTGGAGCTGATTAACCGAACAAATCAGCTGAACTTCACCAAGGTGCGCCTGCCTGACGATATTGGGGAGGCGCGGGCGGCCCTACTTGAGCGATTGAATCGATTCGACCACCAAGCAGGACTGGTGCGGGTCATCGACGACTACGGAGACTACGGGTATTGCGGTTTTTATGTCGCCAGCGGCAGCACCCTAGAGGATTATTGTTTCTCCTGCCGGATTCTTGGACTAGGCGTGGAGACTTGGCTCTATCGACGTTTGGGCAAGCCTAATATCGTGATACGTGGGGAAGTCGTCGCCAATCTGAATGACGATCGTGAAATCGATTGGATAACGTACATCGATAGGCTCGGCGACGAGGCAAAGACGGCTCGGCTGCGATTCGGTGAGGTGCGTTGCCGAGGCGGCTGCGAACTGGAAAACATCGGTCACTATATGCGACTGCATGCCGCTTACGTCATTCAAGAGACAAACCGGCAGCGAGGACCTTTTTTTATCCACTACGATAGCACGTACCTGGCGCTGCAAGCAGGAGGGATCGCATCACGGTCCTCCGATCTCTTGGATATGGGGTTTGCAGATGAAGATTTGAAAACAGCGTTTTTCAAACCGGCGGAGCCAGGCACAATCTTGATCTACAGCGGGTGGGGAGACCTAACGTGCGAACACTATCATGACAAAGCGACCGGTTCGATCACGCTTGTGCACCTAATTGGAATACTGGATGACGTTTTCAACGCCTCCCGCAAGGATATTGACGCGGCCGTAGCATTGAGTGGTTACGGGTTTGAAGAACGCAAAAAGGTTGTCAGAGCGCATTCGGTTTTGCGCGCGCGCCACGAAACGCCGACGGGATTGACACCGCGCGAGATCGAGGTGGCGATGAGGTTGATGATCGACCACGTCCCGGCGAACGCTTTGCTCTTTGTTCTGCTCCCGGCTACGCGATACCGAGATGAGCAAGGTACGACCTTCCGGAGGAAGGAAACCGCCGTTTATAACGCGTTGCTGAGAAAGCTCGCAGCTAGACGGGACAACGTCGCATTGATACCACTAGATTCGGCGATCAGCTCGGATGGAGAGATTATTGGGATGGATCATTTTAATCGGATCGTTTATTTTAGAGTATTCGAAATGATCCTGTCGGAGTTGGTCCGACGCCAAAATGAGCATTCGCTCCAAAGCAGCGGCTGTTCTGCGCCAGGAGTTGTGTCGCCATAAGGCGCCGTTCGATCGCTCATCGCTGACGCGCTGGCGTCAGCAGACGGGCGAGGAGCAGCTCATCGCGCTTCTGCAAGAGAGTTTGACGACGGCGGTGCGGACCGGCGAGTCAATCGGTTAAAAATCCGGAAGAGAAAGCAGGAGGAGAAGAAGCGGGCAGAAAGATCGTAAGGCGCAAGCGACACATCGCGGTCGAGATGGCCGTCTTCTGATGTCGATCTGACGCCCGCCTCATTCCGAAACCATCCTCGACGGCGTGCGCAAGCATTGGCCGTGGCTCGAGCACCTCTTCGCCGCCGGCGCCCACGATCGCACTCAGCTCACGGACAAAGCAACCTTTCGCGACTTCACATCGTCAACCGGTACGCCGCGGGCGCGCCGTCAAGCGGCGTCCGATAAGCTGTTCCCACAACCCAATATGTTTTGGCAGGCAAACCGACCGAAGATCGAAGCGTTCGAGCGCTGTTGCTCGCGCTCGCGCCCGTAGCGTGTGCCCCGCGTCCGGCCGCGTGAGCGCTTCGACAACGCGATCGGCGAGCGCGCTCGGGTCAAAAAAATCAACCAGCCATCCATTCATTCCATCTTCGATCGCTTCGCGTACAGGACCCGTGTTTGATCCGACGATCAAGCACCCGGCCGACAGAGCCTCGATGAGCGACCATGAGAGCACGAATGGATAGGTCAAATAAATATGCGCCGCCGACACTTGCAAGATCGATAAATATTGCCGAAAAGGTACAAGACCGAGAAAATGCACGCGGGAGAGGTCGATTGCGTCCCCAAGCTCGCTCCTCATGGCCTCACGCCAAGAGGTATGCGCCTCAGGCAAGCGACCATAGCTGACCCCGTCAGCGCCGAGTACGACGACGCGCGCGTCGGGAACGCGACGCTGGATTTCCGGCAACGCGCGCATGAAGACATGGAACCCGCGATAAGGCTCGAGATTGCGCGCACAAAAAGTGACGATCGGGTCCCCTACGCCGAGGCTAACTCCACCGGAAAGCCAAATGCGCGCGTCTCGATTTGGCCGCACAAACTCGCTGTCGACGCCTTCATGCAAGACCGCGATGCGGTCCTGCTCGCGTTCGGGATATTGCGCGCGTTGCCACTTGGTCGGGGTCTGTCCCCAGTCGGCGGACTGCAATGCGAGCGCATTGACCGCGTTGCGCAGTCGCAAGCGCCGACGGACGTACGGCTCGAGCGGAAATTCCGGATCGAAATCAGCGTCGCTGTCTGCTGAGCGGTAGAAGAATTCGAAATAGCTCAGTAACCGCGCCTGGGGCCATACGTCCTTGACGAAAAGCGTTTCGCCCCAGCCGCTATGACCCAGCACAAGATCAGGCTCGAAACGCCGCGACTTTAGTCGCTCGCAGGCGGCGGCGACGGCGAGGCCGTTCTCAGCTGAGGCCGCGAATTCTTCGACATCACGTTCGCCCGTCACTGGGGCCGCTGTAGGACTGTAAGCGATGAGACGCACGCCGTCGACGACAGGCGCACCGTCGCGCGCGATTGCGACCACTTGGTGCCCCTTACCCGCGAGATATCGCGCGGCATGCAGATACTGAGCGGGAAATCCTTGATGTAAGAAAAGAAATTTCAAGTGTTAGCGCACGATCTCGGGTTCAATCAAATGACGCCAGTTTGTAGCGTGCCGCCACATGTTGAACAACGTCAACTTTTGCCGCCATTCAGCGCGCCCCTGACCGATCAGTCGCATCGACTGTCGCTCGAAATGATAGAGCTCGACCGCGGGCGTATAATAGACATCGAGCCCCTGAGTACGCACCTTCAAACAAAGGTCCGAGTCTTCGAAATCACCGATCACATAGTCTTCGCTCAGGCCGCCGACCGAACGATAAAGCGCGCGCGGAATTGTGAGACATGCGCCAGTCACGCAGCGCACGGGTTCAAGCGTCCGATGCGGATCGAAGTCGACTGATAGGCCTTTGGCCGGATGGTAGTTGACGAACGCGCCGGGCAACATATCGGCATCGCGAAACTCCATGCCGGCATGTTGAATAGAATCGTCTTCATATAGCAGCCGGCAGCCGAGAACGCCGCAGCTTGGCGTCGCCTTTAGCGTGCGCGCGAGCTCTGTCGCCCAACCAGGGCGCTTGGGCATCACATCGGAATTAAGCAAGATCAAGATTTCGCCGCAGGCGGCGGCGGCGCCGACATTATTCGCGGTCGAGTAACCATAATTGCCGCCAAGATCGATCACACGAAACGGCACGCCATAGGCGTCCGCGGCCTGCCGGGCCTTCCGTTGGAAATCAAGGCCGGCTCCAAAATCGTCCAGCACGTAGATTAGATCGATAACGGCGCGCTCGCCGATGAAGTCGGTGTCGTTCGAAAAATGAGCGAGTTGATGCCTCATCAGATCGAGACGACCGAACAGTGGCACAATAATCGAAACTTGCGTCGGTTGAGGCAGGCTGCCGAAGGTCAGCGCCTTTGGTTCGTGACGTCGCCCCAGGGCGCGCCTCCAAAGCAATCCGACTGGGGCGTCGAGCGCGCGCATGAACAAATCGTTGAGATCGATCGCGCTGTCCTCGGCCCACTCAATGATACCTTCGATCGCGGCGCGCTCGGAGCGGGCAGCCGGCAGCCTGAAAGGCGTGCGCAGCACACGGCCGCCCTGCAGGCGAACCTCGAAGAACCAGCGCGAGTCAGCCGCGCCGATAGCGCGCGCCGGGGCATAGGCAACGAAACCACAATCCTCCTGAAGGCCCGCGACCATTCCCGTCATTGCAGCCACAACGTCGGGGCGCAATGTTGCCGGCAATGGCAGGGCGACGTCGGCGCGCAACCCGGCAAAACTCACCGCAGCGCAGGACGCCAATGGATCCGACGCATTGTGCGCCACCCACCCTTTCAGCACGATGCCTTCGCCTTCAATTCGTTCCGCCGCGTCGATATGCGCATTCAATCCCCTGGTCACTGCCGTATCGTTTCGCGCTGAGTCGAGCCTCTGCCACACGCAGTCGAGAATGGCCGCGATCTGCGGGGACGTGAGCGAGGAGGTCGTCGCTTGCGCCCGGAGATGCAGCGCAGCGACCCAGTTGATGACATCTTCGACGTCAGATGAATTGACGAATTCGATGAACGGTTCCAAATCCTTGGTCAAAGGCGCCCAGCCGGTGACGGTCTCGCCGTTTGTCAACCGGGCCGCAAGTGGCAGACCGACGCTGTCGATCTCAGCCCGGATCAGCCCGATAAACGCGTAGTTCGCGAGGAAGGCCTCCTGCGACCCACGAGATCCCGGCTTCAAAGCGATCGACGCCAGGTCCGTGCCGCCAGGCCCTCCCAAGGTGATAGAAACGACCCGCTTTTCCGGATCAGAGAACATTCCGGCGACGAGCGCGCCTCCGCCGGCGACGGCAATAGCCGACCGTATATGTAGCCTGGCAACGCCCGGGGACGTCGAGGTCGGAAGGCTGGCGCTCGAGGGCCCGAAGGCCATCTCGATGTCGCCCGCGCTCTCTCGCCCTTCCCGGTCTGAGGACGACATTGCTTCACGCGGGATCATCGCGTCGCCTTTCGCTAATCGCGCTTCACCAAATCCTCACCCTCGACTCCGAGGGCGACGGTCCTCGCGGAAACCGATATCGCCTCCGCCCATTGCTGCGCCTGCCTGAGCATCGTCTCATCCGCTGCTCGCCCCTCGTCGTAGCCGACGGCATTGAAATGAGCCTCGGCGTCGACAAAGTCGCCGGACTCGATCGACGCCACCACATCCGAATAATTCGAGACATACCAACCCTCGTCAACCACAAAATAATGAGGTTTACGACCTTCCGAGTATCCCAGCGCAACGAAATGGTCGAGTTCGTCCTCCACCGAGCCGTCCTCTACGGCGGGAGATATATCAGGATACTCGCTCTTGTACCAAATCGGGTCAAACGAAGGGCCGATCGCCGCTCCAACGAGTTTGATGAACAATTCACGGGACATCGAAATGACGCGTCCATCGGACGAGCCTACCACGCCGGCCTTTAAAACACTGTACGGGGGAAAATAGGTCGGATTCATTGCTCGCCCCTGCCGGGTCTCCGGCCTGCCAGGCCGATCATGGCCGACTAGGCGTAGCAGAGGTCGATCGCGGCGAGAAGCCTATTCTTGTTCGAGGGGTTCTCGCGATTAGACCGGCGTCGCAAAATTGCCTCGCCAATCTTCGCCGCCGCTCGACGCCCACCGCGCCGCCTTCGTCGCTTGCAACTCAGTCCAGGGCGACCATCGTCGATTTCGGGCGAATAATCGGGCTTTGGATTCAACCGCGAAAGCGCTAGAGTCGCCTTCTCTGCGCGCCAGGTTCCAGACTCCGATGCAGCCCAGAATGTCCATAGAAGAGACGGCTATTTTTGTCTCTTTCCTACGACATAGTTGCGGATACGTCGAGTTCGGCGCGGGCGGCTCGACTGTCGTCGCTAGCGCGTCAGTGAAAGACTGGGCGATTGCCATCGACTCCTCTACGCCTTGGATCGACAAGGTCCGAGCCGCATGCGCGGGCGCTCGACTGAGCCCAGAGTTCTTGCACGTGGACATTGGGCAAGTGGGGAATTGGGGCGTCCCCATCGACCCAGAATCCAAACCGCGATGGGAGACTTATCATAGCGCCGTTTGGAGCCAGGCCAAATCCGCCGCCGCGGATTTTTATTTGATCGACGGGCGATTTCGCGTCGCCTGCTTTGCGCAAACGGTATTACATTGCGCGCCGGACGCGGTTATCGCGATCCACGACTTCGAGTCCCGTCGGCATTACCATGTGGTGAAGGATATTGGGCGCGAAATCGCCCGCGCCGAGGACCTGTCGTTCTTTCTACCAAAATCACACGAGCGCGCCCGCGCAGTCGCGCTCCTCGAGCGGTTCAAATTGGAGCCGGCGTGACCGATGCGTGCGACTGCTCACGCGGATCGGCCCTTTTGAGCCGGGGTATTCGACCGCCAAGCCCTCGCCGAAAGCTGGTTCCGTCTGCGTCGGTCGCACCGCTGAAGCATCCGCCGTCGAGACCCTTGTCGGCGCTCCCTTGCCGAAGCACGCCCATCGCGCGGCGGGGACGTACGAACCGACGGCGGCACGGGTTTCAGGACGCCAGCTCCGGGGCGGCGGAGAAAAAACGCCCGGCCGATGGCAAGCGAGCTGAGGCGCACAACGTTGTCATAACTCGTCAACTGATGTAGAAAAATGACCTGTGAGTCTGCTTTCGTTTTTTTGCGTCAGCCCATCGAGCAAAAGAGTTTACTGGCGATGAGGCGGGGGAGCGTCGCTATGAGAATTCCGACCTTCGTATCATCCTTCCTGTGCGCCGCGTGGTTCGCGCTGGGATGCGCGGACGCTGCCCCCTCTTGCCGAAATCTTGCGCCGACCGCAGATCCGGAAGAGAACTACAAGGCGATCGTCGATTGCCTGTCTTCGCCCGATGCCCGGGCTCAGTTGGCCGAGGGCGCGTTTTCGATCAGTAGGAAAATCAAAATGCCGGCGCGCTCGACGCTTTCCGGGGCCGGAGCGGGCGCTACTATCATCAGCGCAGCCAACGGCTACAAAGACAATTCCGTTATACAAGCGACGGACGGCAATGTCATTGAAAATCTGGGTTTCGTTGGTGGCGGTCGTCTGACGCAAACCTGTTGTACGACCGTTGTGTCGATCACTGGGAGCGGCTCGCAACTTGAGCGGCTCGATATTTCTGACGGTGACGAGCACACTAGCGAATCCTCTGATCCCAGCAGTCGCGTTGCCGGTCTCTATTTCATCGGGGACTCCGATTCCAGCGACAACGTAGCGAAGAGTCTTAAGATTCACGACGCATTCTACGGCGTCATTTTTCGAAAGGGTTTGCGCGGCGACGCGAACAACCGGCTATTGGACAGTGAAATCTTCGGCATCTCGTGCGACAGCATGACGTTCGCGGGCGGTGGCTCGGTCGAGGGTAACCACATCCATGACACAGGCTTCAACTGTAAGCAGAAGCCGCCGATCCCCGGCGGCGGATTTTACGCGCTCAACAATTCGGCCGGCATAGTGATTGCCAACAATACGATGACTGAGGTTTGCGGCTCGGCTTTTGATATCGTCGGCTCCGAGCATATCAAGATTACAGGCAACAAGATTTCTCAGCGTAAGCTACCATTTGGCGGCCGCTATCCCTATTGCCACGGCACCATGGCGGGCTTCGTCGATGACAGCAACATGACGATCGAGCACAACGACATGGAAATGATCGACACCCTTCCGCTCGGAGTTTCGTTTAAACTGCATCCCGCTTACGCCCACCAATACGCTGCGCAATACGCGCCAATTCCTGATAAAGAACGACAAATTATTGGCGTTCGGTTGTTACAACTCCACGGCAATTCGAACGGCAATCGTTTTGTGAACAATCGGATCGTAACCGAGTGCTCCGCCGGTAGCCCGTGCGCTGGCCATGGCATCGCCCTCTATATAGGTCCCGGAGCCGGGGAAGGGACGCCAAACACTGTTGTCGACAATACGTTCATCGGCACCGGAGTCCCCGCGCTGTTCTGTGGGTCGAATAAATATCAAGGCAACACGCTTTGCACGAAACGAGCCGCGGATGGCGGTTGCGCAAAGACGAGTGGCCCAGCGCCGACCGGGGCATGCGCAGTACGCTGACCGGACGGAGCGAAGGAGACGCCGTTTGACG
>Ga0206798_1081_pt1 | contig 20276 bp, 15 predicted proteins | sample Alteio_BWOrgCont_66_FD_152893 | JGI IMG/M metagenome (GOLD analysis project Ga0206798, IMG submission 152893) | Enriched cells from forest soil in Barre Woods Harvard Forest LTER site, Petersham, Massachusetts, United States -... | ecosystem: Environmental > Terrestrial > Soil > Temperate forest >...
TATTCGAAGAGGTCGCGCAGCACGTCGTAGAGATTCCACGGGCTGCTCGAGACGAAGAAAAAGGGGTTCGCCGGCGACCCGGCCGTCCCGTTTTCCAGGCCCCGGTAAAAGGCGGCGACCCCCTTGAATGGCAGCCGCGAGTAGGCCGTGCCGAGCAGGGTGATTTTGGCGAGGCGGAGGAAGTTCGTCGCGGCGGAAAAGATGATGGTGTCGTCGATATCGCTGATGACGCCGAACTGCGCTTGCGGCAAGGGGACCAGCACTTTGGCGGTCGCCGCCGGGGTGTTGGGGAAGGCCGGCAACTCGACCGTGACATCGTGCCAGCCCGTGCCGATGGGCAGGCGCCCGCCGGTGGGAATCTCGAGCCGGAAGTAGCCATCGTCATCCGTGGTGGCCAGGCATTCCTGGCCGTCCCAGCGGGCGCGCACGGGGGTGCCGGGCACTTTGCGGGTCATCCACCGCTGCAGCATATGCCACGCATTGCGCCACCGGGAATCCGTCTCGCTCGGCCGGAAGGGGCGGTTCGTCAGCACGCGCCCGCGAACGACCAACTGCTCGAGCGTGCCGTACGAGCGGTACGGCACCAGTTGCGCATGTTTCAGCGGCCCGTGCACCCAGCGCCACGCCTTCCAGAGGGCGTCGCCGGCGCGATCGATCTCGAAGACGGCGCGGCGAAGAAGGTGGGTGAGGCTCATGGTGGGCGGCCATGATAACCGACCACGCCGGCGCTTCCGAGGCGACATTTTGCCCCGAAGCCGCCCGGTCTCGCTGGCGAAACGTCAGCGCTTCACGAACCAACGGCTTGCGGTGGGATCGCTGGCGCAGAACTCGAGGAGCAAGCGCGCCACCTTGACGGCGCCCTGGTCCCGCGTGGGGTGGACGCCATCCTGACCAAAATCGCTGCGCAACCAGGCCAGCCCGTCCCCTTTGCGAGGCTTGATGCCATCGGCCCAGAGATACGGTCCCCACAAGAGCACGGGGGCCTGCACCGCGCCTTTCGCGGGATCGAAGTTATGCGCCTGGCCGTTGATCTGATCCTCAATAACCCAGCGGACCGCAAAGGCGGTTTCGTAGGCAAAGGGCTCCGGGTTCACCCGCCGCCGGCCCGCCGCGTTGTATCCGCCATAGGTGCGGCTCGATAAATACGCGATCTTCAAGTTAGGGAATTTCGCCTTCGTGATGCGGATCGCCGTCGCGATGTCCGTTCGAATCTTTTTCGCGTACTCGAGCACGCTCTGGTCTTCCTCCGGCATCGGCTCGGCATGCTTGATCCACGCCACCTCGACCTGCTCCGGCGTCAGGTTGCCTTGCTTGAGGGCTTCGAGTGATTTCGACCAGACGCCGCTGTCCGCCTGTGTCCAACTGTGGACGCCCGCGCCACCGACGGCGCAGTTAACGATCTCGACCGCCGGCGACTTTCGCGGATCGCGATCGGCTATTTCCTTGAAGACCGTGAATTCACCGGCCGTATTCGACATGCCGAGCGAGATGAAGCCGATCCGTCCCGCGGGCGACGGATGGCCCTGCGCGTCGAGCGGGGTGATCTGTTGGGAGGCCTTCAGGGCGGCCGCCCGTTGGGCATCCGGGGGGACGTTGCGGCCGCCGCCGTAAAGCCCGCCGTCTTCGCCTTTGTATTTGTCCGAGGCAGACATCGCGCTCAGCGGGATCAGGCCCGTCGAGCTTTGCTCTTTCCACGCCGGCGCGTCTTCGGCATGCGAAGGGATTGCAGAGGCGAGCCATAGGAGACCGGCCGCGGCGGAGATCAGTTTGGAGATATATTTCATCGGTCGGGAGTTAGACTATTTCTCCGTCAGTTCATACGCGCCGGCGGAGGCGGTCCACTCGACGGTTTCGTTCGAGATAATCGCATCGGCGACGCTGGCGCCGCGTTGGCGGAGGACCGGTTTGCTATCCGCGGGCCAATCGGGCCAGAGCGTGCGGTAGGATAGACAAATCTTTGCGGGCTGGCTGACCGTGATGGCGGCCTTCCCTCCGCCGCGGCTGACCCTGAGGGCGGCCGGCACGCGGTAGGCGGGCCCGCTTAGTTGCAATTGGACAACCTCTCCGCTCGAAGTTAGGCCAACTTCCGTTGCGCTCACGGTCACGGGAGGCCTAGCTTCGGCGAGTCGGTTCCAGGTCAGCAAGTTAAAGCCCTGCTCTTTCGGCAAGGGCTCAACTTGGTGCTCCAGCCATTTGCTTTCGGGGCGAATGTCCAGTGCCCAGCGAAGGATCGGCGTTTCGATCATGAGGCTGCGATAGGGGCCGGTGCCGGCGGGAAAGAGCGGGGCAGGGGTCTGCCAGGTAGCGGCGGACCAATCGACGATACCACCCACGAGCCCGCGGTAAAACGCGAAGTCATCGAGGAGATACAACCCAAGCTGAGTGCGCGAGTTCGTGTGGCCGTGATGGTTCGCGGCGCGGATCGCGCAGACGTTGTCAGTCTCGAGCGTATCGAGCAGTTGCCCGCTGAAGACCATCCAGCGGACTTGCGCGGCGATGAATTGGGAAGCGCGCTCGCGCCCGATCCAGTCTTGCTTTTCCTCCGTCCAGAAAGAGGAAAGGCCGCGCGAATACGAGACCGGATTGTAGACCGTATCCCAGCGGTCGGCCCCCGGCTTCCAAGTCCAGACGGGAAAATAGCCATGCGGATTCCGCTCCACCAAGCGCCACAGGTCGTCGAAGAGAACGGTGGCGGCTTGTTTATATTCCGGATTGGGCTGGACCGAGTTCGCGCCGATCATTAGCGGGATGGCCGGGACGGACCGGCTTGGCCATTCCGCCTCGAGGGTGCTCGTCCATTTATTCTGGTCCCACGGTTTGCCGCCCACGAGCTCCATGGTGAAGTCCGCGAAACGGGTGACGGCGGCGCGATAGGAATCCCGTGGATACGGTAACTCGAAGAAGTCGAACACTCTTAGATACGCCGGCAGGAGGTGGGCAAAGTAACAGGGGTTGCCGGTAAATCCCTCGCGCCGGAAACCGTCGGGCTCGATATGGCTTCCGCCGGCGGGCTTGCCGCCACGTGCCACGGATTCGCGGATCGTCGTCATGTAGAAGTCCGCTTTTTCGGACTGGTTGCGCGCGTGGGCGAGATAGTCTTTCGCCGCCGCGGTTTTGCCGTTGGCCATCATAGCCGCGACGATGAGTTGATCGAACTCCGTGCCGCTCTGCTCCACGTTCATTTTCTTGATGATCTCGACCACGGTCGCCGCCACGGTTTCCTCGTCGAGCGGGCGATCGATCCAGCCCGCCGCCGCTCCCAGCACGCTGCGCAGCGCGCTTTCCGACGAATCCGCATTCTCTCCGACACCGGCGAGATACTGGCGGTAGAGCCAGTCGATCTTCGGTTTCCATTCGACCGTGACCGGCGGCGTCGCATCCGGCCGCCCGCCACCATGGCGCGGATCGGCTTCTGGCCACTGGACGCGGGCGATGGCAGAGTCGTTTAATTGATATGTCCAGCCGAGCGACAACTGATGACCCGCGCGCTCGACGGCCGGTTCCTTGCCCGTGCCCTCGGCATTGATCGTGTAGGGATTGTTGCCATAGCCGATGGTAAGCGATGGGGCGTACAGCAGGTGGGTCGCCACGAACCCGCCCGGCCCAGCCTGGTGCAGCCACCATGGCTTGTCCCAGGTCGGTGCGTGCGATTCCGCAAAATCCGCCGGCGCTTCCCAGAGACTTAATTTTTGCGGTCCACCTTTGTAACCAGCGGGGTCGGCCATGTTAAACCCTTCGAGGGCGACATACCCTCCTTCCGGGAAGAGCCAGTACGTGCATTGCCAGTCCATCGGCGCGCCGTTGCGCCCATCGGTTTGGCCGGCGAGGTGGACCTTGGTAATAATCCCTTCGGTTTTCTCAATAGTGTAAGGGCGCGCGGGGTCGGAGTGACTCGAGGCGCCCGATGCGTTTCCGGCGTTAAAGCCCGCGTACCGGAAGAGCTCTTTTCCCTTCCACGAGATCGCGGCTTGGTCGGGTAATCCGCTCAGGGTTAGGCCGCCTTGCTGAATCGCGACACGTTCCTCCACCTTCGAACCTTTCCACTGTTGATGTGCCGGGGGTGGTTGCGCCGCTGACAGGAGGCGCATCTTCACCCTTTCCTTGCCGAAGGCCGGCAGGTGGTAGCGCAGGAGGTACATCACCGCGCACATGGAATCCGGATGCTGCGCGGCGGCCGCATCTTGCGCTTCGAGTTTCGCGCCGAGGGCGGGCAAACCTGTCTTGGCCCACTGGAGCTTTTGCGCGCGAGCGTGGAGCGCCTCCGGAGCGTCGCCGGGCGCATGATTGATCAACGCAAATCGCTTGCCCCAATCCTCGCGTCCTTCCCGCGCGACCTGCCATGAGACGGAATCCCAAACGAAATACGGAATCTCCGCGCCAGCCTGGTCGACGAACCGCACGGCCCATGGGTCCGTGACCTCGCCCGGTTCAAACTTCGCCCGGACAAAAGCGTAGGGGCTGTCGTTGTTCGCCTGCGCGAGATGCACCTCCAGGTCAGGCCTGGCGGCGTCCTGCGCAGCCAGGATGGCCAGTGGTGCGACAAGACAGACGAACGAAATGGGGAATCTCATGGTTCGGAGTAGTGTCGAATCTGCGGATCCATATGACGCGGCATATGGTCTTCGAAGCCGCGGCTCCTCTTACTTCTCCCGATAAAGTGCGACGGGTCCGAGCAACCCGCCGGTCCCCAGTTCGTTAAACTCAGTGCGGGTGCAGAGGATCGCAATCTGGCAGTCGCTGTTTGGCTTCACCGCATCGGTGATGTCGAACGACACCGGCTGGCAGTAGCCATCGAAGACATCGCGCGCAGCTTTTTTGGGATCGGTCTCGGAGTAGGGGATGGGCTTGCCGTTGACGAAGACTTTGGCGCTGCCATCCGTGCTGGTCAGCATCAGGAAGATCTTCTTCCCCTTGGGAACCGGCGGCAGCGTCGCCTTTGTGCGGTACCACATCGACTTGAACCACGCATGGTAGCCGAGCGTCGACCAGGTATCGACGCAGACATCTGTGGTCTTCCACTGGCTGTCGTCGAAAGTGGGCGCCGCGTAGCCTTGGTCCTCACCGCTCTTGTCCGCGGCGGCTTCATAGCGGAATTCCCGCAGCGGCTTTGGCGTCAGCAGCGTGAACTCCTTCGCCACGCGGCTCTCCTCGTCATAACTCTTTTGATAGAACTGCGCAAAGTAACCGCCGCTCAACGTATTTGGACTCCACGGCATGAGCGTGAAGCTGGACTGTGGCTTATACTTTGTGCCGAGATACGAGATTCGCTTGCGCCATTGGTCGGCCTCCGCGGCGACGGTTGCCCAGTGTCCCTCGGCCTGATCGCGGCGGAGTTTCATGAACAGCTCGAAGAGCTCCAGCGATTGGTCCGCGATCTTGACCCGCTGAATTTCCAGCGGCGTCGCGCATGCGGCCAGTCCTTCATTCATGAGCTCCCGTGCGCGCGCCAACCGCTCCGGCGTCCAACGCTTCATATAACCAAAGCCGCAGCCCGAGTAATCCGGCGTGCTGACCCACACGTCGTCGATGTAATCCCAATACGCCGTCATTTCCTTCGCCGCGTGGCCGTAGAAGCCCGTATTAAGCTCGGCGATGATATCGGCGGGCTTAAGCTCCGGATTCCACGCGAGCCGGCAGCCAAGATAGAGCGCATGCATGGAGGTCTCGAAGTTCGCGGTCGTCTCTGGCTGCCAGAACTGGCAGTTGTTCTTCAGCACAAACGGCACATCCACGCTCCACTTCCTGATCATCGGATTCGGCGCCGACGGCTCCGCCAGGAACCAGGCGTAGAAGTAGACGCTCGTCATCTTGGCCGCCTTGCCCCAGCCCTCGATCAGCGCGCGCAGTTCCTTGTTATCCGGTACCTCGTCCATCGTCATCGGATGCGACCGGCTATAAGTGATCGGCGCAATCTGCGGGACAATGTTCGGATGGACTTTCTCGCGCACCGGCGGACGGGTGGACGGGCCGTAGGCGAGCATGCCGAAGAGCACGTTGGGATATTGTGCGCCGATGCGCGTGGCCACGCGATTGGAGATGACGAGCTGCCGGTCGGTCAGCGAGACGGACTGCGAAGTCGTGTCGAAATCGCCGCCGTCGATCGCCTTGTCCTCTTTCGATTCGTCGAAGTCGATGCCGTCATCCGGCGAGAGCGAGATCGAGTCGACCGGGCTTTTCGCCAGGCGCTCCAGCCAATAGTCGCCGATCGCGTCCGCCACCGCCGGATTGCTCCATTTCAGCCGGCGCTTGTGCGGTTTGCCGCCGACTTCCGCGACCCATTCCGGATGCTCCTTGCGTTGCGCATCGCTAATATAACCTTCCAACGCGTGCCCTGCGTGCAGGAGCAAACCGCCGTGCCGATTGCGCCGCTTGTAGTCGTCATCGGCATACCAGATGCCGCGATAGATCGTTCCCGGCGCCGACGAGAAATCCATCTCCGGCAGCGCGATCGTCTTCGTCTTCGGAATGACCTCGCCCCACTCGCCCGGCATATACCAGCGGCACCCGAGCCGATCGAGCACCTCGTAAATGGCATAGCTCGTCGCCAGGTCCGACTCACCCAGCAGCCCCACTTTCCCCGGCGCGATCACCACGCGAAATCCCTGCTTGAACGGCGCCGTCTTCGCGGGCGGCCCGAACGCCTTCACCGCCTCCTCGCCGACCACCACCTGCATTACGCCGGCTTCCTGCATCGGCGGTCCGGCGACGATCGCGATCGGCGCCCCGGAGATCTTCTCCAAATACAACGCGAGGTCTTTGACCGAATCGCGCAACCGTTCGCGCTGCTTCTCCGTTTCGCTGAGCAGATGCTTGGCGCCTGGGAGATCGTCCGCCATCACGGCGGGCGCGACAAAGATCTTCGCGCGAGCCCGTCCATCCTCCACGAGTACCACGTCGGCCATGGCGGCGGTGGCGAACGAAAGGAAGAGAATAAGCAGGAGAGGGCGGGGGAGCAGTTTGCGGTTCATGGGGGATTCCTAATCTGGCGGGCACGAAGACCTTAATCCAAACCAAATCCCTGCCTGCACCGTCGGCCAGAGCGGCTACGGCCCCGGCTTCGGCACCTTGGCCGCCTTCACTTCCTTGATCGTCCACTTCGTCACCATCCGCCCCAGCGACGAGCGCGAGCTCACCGGCAGCGAGGTTAGGTCGAACTCCAGCTCGCGCACTCGCGCGCCGCTGCGGCCGTCGAGGAAGACATGCAGGGCGTGCGGCATGCCTTCTTCCGTGGCGTTGACGTGTAGGTAAAGCACCTTCGATTTCTCGGACTTCACCAGCGGGTAGAGCTTGTCCCGCGAGAGGCCGCCGATCTGGAATTTCTTCGCGTACGATTTGCCCGTTTCGCCGTCCTGGTAGACCATCGTGTAGAAGCTCGTGTCGCCATCCTTCGGCCAGATCGAAATGTGGATGATGTCGCGCCCCATGAAGACTTTGTCCGCGACCTTGGCCACCTTCAGCTGACCGTCGCGCATGATGGTGAGTACGCTGTCGAGAATGGTGCAGTCCTGCACGTACTCGTGCTGGCGCCAGTTGAGCCCGATGAAGCCGTCCTTGCGGTTGACGTACAGGCGCTGGTTTGCGGAGACGACCGCGGAGGCTTCGATCTGCGCAATGTCGTCGTAGGTGGTGCGGCGCTTGATTCCCTTGCCGTATTTCGCCTGCAGCATCTCGAACCACGCGATGGCGTAACCGGTGAGATTCTTCAGGTCCTTCTTCACCTGCTTGATGTCCTCCTCGATCTTCTTCATCGCCTCCTCCGCCTTGAAGCGGTTGTAAGCCGAGATGCGCTTGATGCGAATCTCGGTGAGGCGTGTGATGTCTTCCTCCGTGACCTCGCGGCGGAGCTGCCCGAGGAACGGCTGCAACCCGGTGCGGATCTCCTCCAGCACGCTCTCCCACGTCTGCGATTTCTCGATGCGCCGATAGATGCGCTCCTCGATGAAAATGCGCTCCAGCGAATCCCAGTGCCACTGCTGCTCCAGCTCGGCCAGCTTGATCTCGAGCTCGCGCTTGAGCAGCTCTCTCGTCGCCTCCACGCTCGTCTTCAGGATGTCGCGCACGCCCACGAAGTGCGGCTTGTCGTCGCCCGTCACCGGGTCCCGCACGATGACGCACGCCGCCGGATTGAGCTGCACCTGGCAGCTCGTGAAAACGTAGAGCTGCTGGATCACCTTCTTCGGCTCCGACCCCGCCGGCAGGTGGATGAGAATCTCGACCTTGTCCGCCGTGTTGTCGTCCACGTGCTTGATCTTGATCTTCCCCTTCGCGTTCGCCGAGAGGATCGACTCGATGAGCGCCACGGTCGTCACGCCGAACGGCAGCTCCGTGATCGCGAGCAGATGCTTCGACTGGATCTCGATCCGCGCGCGGACCTTCACCTTGCCGCCGCGCTCGCCGTCGTTGTACTCCGAAAAATCCGCCGTCCCGCCGGTGAAAAAGTCCGGGAGAATGCGGAACGTTTTCCCCTGCAGATGATTGATCGCCGCGCGGCAGAGATCGTTGAAATTGTGCGGCAGGATCTTCGTCGAGAGCCCGACCGCGATCCCCTCCGCCCCCTCCAGCAGCACGATCGGGAACTTCGCCGGCAGCGTGATCGGCTCCCGGTTGCGCCCATCGTAGCTGAGCTGCCAGGCCGTCGTCTTCGGGTTGAAGAGCACATCCTTCGCGAAGTTCGTCAGCCGGCACTCGATGTAGCGCGGCGCCGCCGCGTCGTCGCCCGTGAAGAGATTCCCATAGTTCCCCTGCGGTTCGATGAGCCACCCGCGCTGCCCGATCGCCACCAGCGCCGCGCCGATCGAGGCATCGCCATGCGGATGCAGCTTCATCGTCGCCCCGACCACATTCGCGACCTTGTGAAACCGCCCATCGTCCATGTCCCAGAGCGTGTGCAACACGCGCCGCTGCACAGGCTTCAACCCGTCATCGATATGCGGCACCGCGCGATCGAGGATCACGTAGCTGGCGTAATCGAGAAACCAGTTCCGGTAGCTCTGCGCCAGCGGCGCCTGCTCATCCTGGATCTCCCCCGGCGCGCGCTCCGGCTGCAACGGCGCCGGCGCCTGCTCCACCGGCGTCTCCGCGCTGAGGCCCTCGGCGGTCAGCCCAGGCGCCGGCTCCGCGGAATCCGGCGCGTCGGAGCCGGGTGAAGGCGCGGGCGTGCTGCCGAGAGAAAGCTCTGGCTGGTCGTCGTCGGGAGTCTGGCGTTTTGGCATCGCGGAAAGTCGCTGGGAAAAGCTGAAGAAAAGAGTGGGGCCGGATGTTCTCGCCGATGAAACGCCCGCCGTCCATACCCCAGAATTGCGGGCTCGCGCCTTCCGCGCGTGAGCGCTGCCATCCACTCAGTGCTTGCTGAGCGGGACGAGCTGCCACCCGCCATAGTAGACCATCTCGAAGCGCTTCGGCCGGCGCCCGTCGACGAAGGTGAACGTGAACAGAATCCGGTGGTCGCCGTTCGAATGGGCGTGGTCATACCAAAGCCAGGTCCCGGAAAAGACGCCCGCGTCGGCGGCGGCCACCCCGGGGAGTTCCCCGCGGCCCTTCATCTTTTGCAGAAGCCCCAACGCGCTGGCATACGATCGGTGTTGCTCCGACTCCGGGACCGCCGGCGTTGCCTGGGAATCCGGGCCGGTGGTGCAACCAGGAAACACGACGTAACTTAATACGGCGGCCACGGCCGAAACGCCGAAGAGAATTAGACTGCGATACCTGGTTTTGGTGGTCATCTTCGGGGTTATGCGTCTGGCTGGTCACCTTCACAGAAAGCCTTAGCACCACAGAATCCGCAATTGCCAGTAGCCATGACAATCTTGGCATTCTGTCCGAAGAAATACCGATCACAATGGGGGCAGTTAAGGCCAAGTTTTCTGGTGATCCGAGGATTTCCGATCAGAAGCAATGGGAGTATCAAAAGGCCGATGATGAGCAAGTACAATGCAGACTCCAAAATGAACTCCTCCGAGCGCCCAAGTGGAGACGCGGCAATAATGCACACGACGAACAACAAGCCCCAGAGGAGCAACCACCTGCCTATTCTCCGAGCGTGGGCCTTCGAAGCGCGACGAAATTCGCTCCTGGTCATATACAGCAAATAAAGCGTGAAGTGATCTATCCACGCAACCTTAGCGAGGCCGGCCCGCGGGACGCGTGGAAAGCGGCCCGGACCGCGATGGCCGGGTTCGCCGTAGCGCATGCGTTAGGCCGCGTCGTCATGGTCCTCCTTGGATTTGGAACGTGCCGAGACGCCTAGATGAATTGCGTTCATGAAGCAGCCGCCCATGAGCCCAATGCCGACGAAACAGGCGGGGATCTCCTCTCGCCCGGTTTTTCCTTCGAGTACGTACCCACTGTCTCTCCACGCTAAGAAGCCATTCATTGCGAGTAGGAAGCCACAGATGCCTCCTCCGATGCATGCAGCGATCTTTAGAAAATGGAACATACGTGTGAGCGGCTTAACGCCCGCCGTCCTCTCCGACGAGGACTATGGTGCCACACGCGTCGCAGCGCAAAGCACACTTAGTGGCGAATGAGGATAGAATGGCAAGCCGCTTTCGATCAGGAGCGCAGAAAAAGAGAGTGAGAAATGAACCGAGAAACGAACCGCGCGTGAGGAAACTCCACCAAGTGTGCTCGAGGCGAACGAATCCATTGGTCATTGGACCGTGACAAGCGGGGCAGCCCATCTTCTGTGATTTCGTTGTGTCGCATTCCGCTGGGGAAAGGACATCAAACAAAGAAGACCTTGCGGCGAGGCGCGCTTTGAGTCGCGCGGTGCGCTCGTCGAGGTCTTTCAGCGGATCGGACGGTGGTGTGGCCATCGTTGCTTTGGTGTGTGAGCGTGTCCTATGCGCCTAACGGATCAAAGCTCAGCGACAGGCACCGGCGATGCAAGGCTCGACAACGAAAAAGAGCGGAACGCCGGCGCCTGCACTCGAGCCGGCGCAAGTCGCGATGGCCTCCGCGTTCTTCGATGGCGCCGGTCGGCCCGGGCAGGTCGTCGAACCCGCGCGGGATGTTTTCCCCATTCCGCCTCCGCGGAGCCGATTTTCGCGACAGAAACCCCAAACACAACCCCACCCCGTGACTCAACCGCTCCGCTGGAATACCCCGGGCTTCCGATGGAATACCCCAGGGACCCCTGTGGAACGGCCAGGCGGTCACCCCCAAGAAAGCCATGCCCCAGACCAAAGCAGTGATCGACTTCAGCGGCGAACTTGCCGAAAAGCTCGGCCCCCTCGCCCCCACCATCCACACCAGCATGCTGGCCGCGGCCACGACCTTCCATGGTCGCCTTCCTGGCCGCCATCACCGACTACAGCGCCAAGCTCATCGCGCGCGCCAGCAAGGCCACCGACGATCGCGTGGGCTTTCGAACAAGCCCGGCAGGTCCTGGAGGACGCGCTGGCCCAACTCGGCAACTACGTCAACAGCGTGGCCATGGGTGACCCGGTCATCGTCGGCCTGAGCGGCCTCCCCTCCTACACCTCCGGCAGCGTGCCCGACTATTCGCCGCCCGCCGCTCCTGGGAACCTGCGCCTGCGCCACGGCGACGTGAGCGGCAGCATCATCGCGCGCTTTCAGCGGAGCCGCACCCCGAGCATGAACGAGATCCACACCTGCACCGGCGACCCGAACGTGGAGGCGAACTGGCACGACGGCGGCAACTTCAGCGGCGGCAAAGCGGTCCTGACGGGCCTGTCGCCCGGCACCACCCTCTGGGTGCGCGTGCGCACCGCGGGGCTGAAAGGCGTCATGGCCTGAAGCGACCCGGCGAAGATCATAGTGGTGTGATGCGGGGCTTCCGAGGCGAGGCGCGCATCAATCAGGACCTTCGGTCGGCATATTGACGGCAGACGCCGCGGCCCTATGCCGACTCCCATCGGGAGCGGCTCGCGAGATTTCTCTCGCGCGCCGTGGGTGGAGGCACGAAGGTCCCACGAGCCACCTTGCTCACGAGACCGACGATGTGCAGGCCTCCCGCACAAGGGGCGAGCGCTCGAAAGATGTTAGCCGACTTCCACTCACGTCTATGAATCCGAACCTCAGACGTTTCCTGCGGATCGCAGGCGTGATTTTGCTCGCAGTCGGTTCCGGATACTTATTCAGAGATGTCGCGCACTCTTTCGCGTATAAAGGGCTCTCCCCGGGCGAGCCAATTGGTCCGCCCTCGTTCCATCTTAGCGCGTTTCGGGCATTTTCGATTAGTTTTCACATCTCAGTTGCCGCTTTCGGTTCGCTCCTGTGCGGAGCCGTTCTGCTCGCCCTCAGCTTTCGACGCGGACGCTTACTTCCATGAATCGAAGCGAACTGGCACGACGCCGGCAACTTCAGCGGCGGCAAATGGGTTTTCCGAGGTCGTGTTCGAGTTCGCCACGGGCGGGTTCGACTCTCCGATTTACCGGCAGTAATCCCTGAGGAAACTAAGCACGACTCATGAGAATCCTGTTCGCTCTCGTTCTTCTCGCCTCGCTATCCTCCGCCGTCGCGCAAGGGCGTCGTATTCACATTATTAATTCTGACAGTAACCTGGAGCTACGACTCCATGGCATAACGCAGTGGCAGATGGCCGGCGGGGCAGTTTTGAAAGTGGAATCCACGGAAAATGGCACCAGATTCTTTAGAGACAACGAGACAATAGTAGAGATTCCGATCCCTGAAATTGTCTGGGAAGTAAAGCTGAATAGGCCTGGAAACTGTGTGATTGTGCGTCTTTCCGTGGAAGGCAAGTACTCGCGCCTCGTTCGAATGACATGTGACCCAAGAGGGCGTTGGACAGTTGAGACGGTTCTGCCTAAAAACCTTCTCGAGATGGATCAACGTCGCCGTTGGATCTCTGAAATCGGTGCTGTTTCCGATACAGGGCGTATGCTGCTATGCAGAGTCGGCGAGCCTCCAGTCGAAGGCGACGGATACATTAACTACTCCTGGCAAACCTGGCTTCTAAGTCCACCGAAGAAAGCCTCCGATGGCATTCGCGTTCCAGAAGGCTTCGACAAGTCCGCCTTTCCGTTCAGCAAGGATTCGTGTTGGTGTACGATTGCGGCTGGCGCTTTTTTCGTGGGCGGTTTTCTCCTCGGTCGGCGCAGGATTACGCTCGTCACCAAAGACTCTCTTCCCAATCCAAAACCGTGAATTCCACCGAGCAAGGTTTCGTTCATCCGAGTTGTCAGCCGAGGCGCCTCCGCTCCACACCGCCTCCCGGTTCATCCCTCATGGCTCTGCTCTCGGCTCTCGCGCTGGTCGCGTTTCAGTGCAGCGACGACTCGTATTGGTATGCGGTCGCAGGCGGAGCTTTTCTCACAGGCTGGTACCTTGTGTATCGGCACTATCGCGCATCCCGTCGCGCGCGGGACGATGACTCGCGCAAACTCTACACTGGCTTGCGTACACCCTTGCGATGAGAACGCCGATGGAGAAGCCGCCAAGGCCTCGTTTCCAAGGGAACCTGCTCGACTTTTAGCTCGCGGCACAACCATGCTCCAGCCCGCGCATTTCCCTCTATCCTCATGAGAATTCCAACGTTCCTTCTAAACCTATTCCTACTCGGCGTCGCGTTTGCTCAAGCAAGCGAAGCCGCCACCCTGCGTTGGCCTCGCCAAGAAGGTTTGCCGGGGTACCCCTCGGCGAAAGGGGGAAATGACGTATTAAATGCCCGCTTCAAGACTGCCGCGCGTATTCCACAGGGTACTCCCGAGGATATCTTTTCGATATGCGATGCGATTCACAAATACGCTGCTCAGCCAAGCGGCGCAGTTGCCGAGATTCGATGGCTTGGGCCGAAGCTTGTCATGGCGCGAGCCGGCTGGTACGACTCCGGAAATCTGGGCGGGTCTGAATACTATTACGTTTTACGCCGAAGCGGCACTAAATGGAAGGTGGCGACCTACTATATGACTTGGGATAGCGTGAGGCGGTGGGGTGGAGGCCCGAATAGCTTGCCGCCCGCCTAGCGTCTCGTGTTGACCGACATTCCGAAGCACGGCGCCACGGCCTGCGGCCGATGATTCGCAGCGAGCCGCTCTCCTCAATAAATCTCCGGCTCGGTCATTTTCTCCCCGCGATGCAGGAAACGGAAGTCGCAGCCTTCGTGCGCCTGGGTGATTTCTTCCTGGAAGAGCTTGCCGTAGCCGCGCGTGGCTTTGGGCGCGGGCGGGGTCCACTCGGCGCGGCGGCGGGTGAGCTCGGCTTCGGGGACGTCGAGGTGGAGGCGGCGGGCGGCGATGTCGAGCTCGATGAGGTCGCCGTCGCGGACGAGGGCGAGGGGGCCGCCGAGGGCGCTCTCGGGGGCGATGTGGAGGACGCAGGTGCCGTAGCTGGTGCCGCTCATGCGCGCATCGGAGAGGCGGACCATGTCGCGGATGCCGGCCTTCAGCAGCTTCTTCGGGATGGGGAGCATGCCCCACTCGGGCATGCCGGGGGCGCCTTGCGGGCCGGCGCTTTGCAGGACGATGACGGTGTCGGGCGTGACGGGGAGGTCGTCCGAATCGATGCGCGCCTTGAGGTCGGGGTAGTCGCGGAAGACGAGGGCGGGGCCGCGGTGCTGGAGGAGGCGCGGCTCGGCGGCGGTCGGCTTGATGACGGCGCCCTCGGGGGCGAGGTTGCCGCGCAGGACGAAGGTGCCGCCGCTCGGCGCGAGCGCGGTGGCGCGGGTGAGGATGACGTCTTCGTTGAAGACTTCGGCGCCGGCGATCTGCTCGCCGAGGGTGCCGCCCATGACGGTGCGGGCGTCGAGATGGAGCAGGTCGCCGAGGCGGACGAGCAGGGCGCGCAGGCCGCCGGCGTCGTGGAAGTCGGGCATGAGGTATTTGCCGGCGGGCCGGAGGTTCGCGATGACCGGGGTGGTCTCGGAGAGGCGGTCGAAATCGTCGAGCGTGATGTCGATGCCGGCCCGGCGCGCGAGGGCGATGATATGGATGATGGCGTTGGTCGAACCGCTGACCGCCATGTCGGTGACGATCGCGTTTTCAAATGAAGCGCGCGTGAGGAAATCGGACGGTTTCCAATCGCCCCAGACCATCTCGACGATGTGCCGGCCGCAATGCGTGGCCATGCGCGAGTGCTCGGCAAAGACGGCGGGGATGGACGACGCGCCGGGCAGGGTGAGGCCGAGCGCCTCGGCGATGCTGGCCATGGTGGCGGCGGTCCCCATCGTCATGCAGACGCCGGGCGAGCGCGCGATGCCGTCCTCGAGCTCCGTCCAGGCGTCGCAGCCGAGGCGGCCGGCGCGGCGCTCGTCCCAGTACTTCCAGACATCGCTGCCGCTGCCGAGGGTCTCGCCGCGCCAGCACCCTTTCATCATCGGGCCGGCGGGCAGGAAGAGGCACGGGAGATCGGCCGTGAAAGCACCCATGAGCAGCGCGGGCACCGTCTTGTCGCAGCCGCCCATGAGGACCACGCCATCGAGCGGGTAGGCGCGCAGCGTTTCCTCCACCTCCATGGCGACCATGTTGCGGTAGTACATGCTGGTCGGCTTCATGAACATCTCCGAGAGCGTGGTGATCGGCACCTCGAGCGGGAAACCGCCGGCCTGCCAGACGCCGCGCTTCACCTCCTGCGCCCGCTCGCGGAAGTGGGTGTGGCAGGTGTTGAGGTCGCTCCACGTATTGAGGATGCCGATGACCGGCTTCTTCTCGAAGTCCTGCCGGTCGTACCCCATCTGCTTCGTGCGCGAGCGATGGCCGAACGAGCGGAGATCATCGGGCCCGAACCAGCGGGCGCTGCGGAGTTGCTCGGGGGTTTTGCGGACGGGAAGTGGCATGGGGGAGAGTGGGAGAGGGGGCGAGGGGGAGACAAGCGCGGATGCGGGGTGAGGGTCACGACTACACTTGGCCACAGTGACGGATCCCAGAACCGCGAGGTTCCGTCGTGCCCTACTCTTCTCGATTCAGCCGGAAATTGGAGGCCAGCACAATGCGAGAACAACGAGAATAAGCACGAGGATCACCGACCAGAAGCCGAGCCTGTGGCGCACCGGCTCAGTCGTCTCATTGACGAGTGACCACCACACGAGGCCGGCCGCGCTGAGGAGCCAGAGGGTGAAGAGCAGAGACAGAGAGCCCTGTTTCGTCAGTTGTTTTCCGGTTAGCATCAGCCATCCCAAGAGCACGAAGGGAAAAAGAAACGTGGCCAACAGCGCGTCGAACAGAAGGTGTTTGAGCTGTTTCTTCATCAGGTTCTCCAGAGTCCTCACTCTCCGGGCCGAAAGGAGGTTAGAATTCCATCGCCTTCCAAACTTCCCGCACGTCGAGCACAAAGCCCGGCAGCACCGCTTCGCCAGAAAGTTGAGCTGGATCGCACAGCTCCTCGACAGGCTTGCCCGGGCGGTAAATGTAGACGGTGCGAGTCGGCGGATCCAGCAGCCAGCCGAGCTGCGCGCCGTTCTCCACGTACTCGACCATTTTCGCCTTCAGGGCCGGCAGCGAATCGGACTTGGATCGCAGTTCGAGGACGAAGTCCGGGCAGATATGCGCGAAGCGCTCCCACTCGCGCTTCGGCAATTTGCGCAGGCGGTCCTTGCGCACCCACGCGACGTCCGGCGCCCGCATGGCGGTATTGGCCAAGGTGAAACCGGCGGATGATCCGAAGACGCGCCCGCTTCCCTCCTTCTTCGCCCAGAGAGCGAATTGCAGATTCAATTCAGAGTTCGCGGCACCGCTGGCAATGTTTTCCGGGGACATGATGATGATTTCTCCCGTCGCGTTGCGCTCGATCCGCAGTTCGGTGTTGATCGCGCAGAACTCGTACAACTGTTCCTCGTCCATCTGCAGGCTGGATGGGAAGCGGACGACCAGCCGCGCCTCCTCCGAGCCCGTTTCCTCCGAATCGAGATCCAATGCCTCGTCCACCGGAGACGGCGCTGCGAGCTGCTCGAGGACTTCAGGCATATCGGCACTCTGCCAGAATTTGGCTTTCCGGGCAAATCTCTTCGGGAGGCAATGCGAAAGGTTGCGTTTGCGGCGCAATCATCATTGCCGGGCGGACGGCATCTCCGCCTGTTCTCCCAACCGGCACGCCAGCGCAGTGAGCTCAGCGGAGTGCTCGAGGCCGTCGAGGAAGCGGCGCGGAATCCCGGAAAGTCCCACCTGGGCGCCCACGAGCGCTCCGGTGAGAATGCAGCGCGCCTGGTTCTGCCCGCCACCATTCAGCGCGTGCAGCACCGCTGATTCGAAATCATCGTGGAACCGCGCGGCGAGATAGTACGCCGCCGGCAATTGCTGGTAGATGGCGCACGGCATGCCGTAGACGATGGAGACTTTCCAGGCGGGCTCGATTTTGACGGCGGGGTCGAAGGCGGCCTCGGCCATGTACGAGGGCGCGAGCAAGGCATCCGGCGAGGAGAAGCGGCCCGCCCGTGGTGGATCGAGGTCGCCGGCGCGCGGCGGCTGCAGTTTGCCGCTCGTGACCGCGTGGAAGGGGAGCGCGCCGGCTTTCACCAAGTCCATGAGTTTGTCGGAGAGGAACGGGTCGAGTTTCTCTCCGCTCACCAGCAGGGCGAGCACGCAGCCGTAGGCCGTCGTCATGGCGACGATGGCTTCATCGGACTGCGTTAGCAAACAGTTGGAGCTGACGGTTTCCGCGACCTTCGCGGGCTCGCGGGCGTAGCGCGCGGCGAGGACGAGGGCGCGCTCCACCGCTTCCGTGGTATCGGCATGGCCGCCCGTTTCCTGCCACGATTTCTTCTCCAGGACGCGCCGGCGCCAGGCTTCGCGGATCGACTGGCTGGTGTAACCGCCGGGGCCGTTCATCGGCGTGCCATCGAGCTGCGGAAAGAGCTCCTCGTCTAGGCGGCGGCAGAAGTCCGCTTCGTCGTACCCACCCTTTTCCACCGTCGACCGGAGCAGCATGGTGGCGATGATCCCGGCCTGCGAAAGCTGACCCGCCTTCAGGCCGCCATGGTAGCGATGTGGCCGCGGGTCGGTATAGCCGCTGATCCAGTCGCCGTAATCGCGGCGCATCTCCTCCAGGTCGTAATACCAGTGCGGACCGACGCCGAGGGCGTCGCCGATCAAGGCCCCCATCACAGCGCCGGCGGCGCGATCTTTGGTCGACATGGAATTCTACACCTCGATCGTTCCTTCGAACACGAAGTCAGCAGGGCCGGTGAGCGTAACCGCTTGGTAAGTCGAAGGGGCTTCACCCGTGCGCTCGAAGCCGACTTCCAGCACATCGCCGCCGCGCACACGCACGCCGACGGGCGCGGAGACGCCGAGGATGTGATTCGCGACCAGCGCGGCGGCGACGACGCCGGTGCCGCAGGCGAGCGTTTCGCCCTCGACCCCGCGCTCGTAGGTGCGGATGGCGAGGGAGCCGTCTTTGGCCTGCTGGATGAAGTTGGCGTTCGTCCCTTTGGGCGCGAACTGCTCGTGCCAGCGAATCGCCGAGCCGAGCTTGTGGACATCGAGCTCTTTCAAGTTATCGACGATGGCCACGGCATGCGGAACGCCGGTGTTCACGAAATGAACGGTGAAATGCTTGTCGCCGACCGGCAGCTCGATCCCGAGGGCGAGGTCCTTTGGCTGGCTCATTTGCAAGCGCACGCGCTCGCCGATGAGCTGCGCGGTGATGACCCCGGCGATCGTCTCGAAGCTGACCGCATCCGTGCGGCCCGCGAGCCGGCCGGCAAAGCGCGCAAAACAGCGCGCGCCATTGCCGCACATCTCCGCCTCGCCACCGTCGGCGTTGTAGTAGCGCATGCGGAAATCGGCGCCATTCGTGGCGGGCTCGACCGCGAGCAAGCCATCGCCACCGATGCCGCGATGCCGGTCGCACAGCCGCTCGATCGCCTGGCGGCCGAGCGCGGCCTGGCCCTCGCGGTTGTCGATGACGACGAAGTCGTTCCCGGCACCGTTCATCTTGGCAAAACGCAGATTCATGGAAGAGAAAGGTTGGTCGCGGAGGCGAAAAGCGCAAGCCGGTTTGCGCGGGCGGCCGGTTCAGAGCGGGACGGCAAAGCCCTCGAACTCGGCCACGCGGCGCTGTAGTTTGTCGAAGGTGAGGAACTCGGTGCAGCCGAGGAGCTTCGCGGCGGCGAGGTGGAGGGTGTCCATCGCGCGGATGCCCTCGCGAAGTGCGTACTGATTCGTCAGCCGGAAAGCTTCATCCAACAATTCGTCCAAATCATGGCGCACGATTTCGAGCACATGGGATTCCAGGTCGATCTCGTAAGAGGCCAAACCGATATACGCGGTGTCGCGATCGATGGCGTTCCGGTCACCATGTTCTCGGCGAAAAACGTCAAACCACACGGCTTGATGGAATTCGTAGGAGACGAGGCGAGAAAGCGCGATCGCGCCATCCGACTGCGTAACGAACTCGTGGGCGGCGGCGGAGTCTTCGTTTGGAATGTAGAGTGCGAAGAGGAAACTGCTCTCGGCAAAGCTATTCACGGTTTTCACGGTTGAGCGGTGGTTCACGCCGTAGCGCGTCAAAAATATCCGCAGTTGTGCGCGTGCTCTTGAAAGCATCCGGCCCGTGCATTGCGAGGAAGCGGGCTTTGAAGTCGATCTTCGGCATTGGCTTCGGGACGTACTTTCCGTTCGGCTTGATGGAAGGGCGCAACGTTGCCACCGCGCGCCCCTTTTGCATGATCTCCACGGGTTGGTCCCCCGCCAGCAGCGGCTCCAGCACATGCGGGTCGGCGTAAATTTCCTCGAGTGTGATCGTCTTCACGCCCTCAGCCTCCCAGATTTTCTCCGCTTTCGCAAGGCTCAGCCCCGCTTCACGAGCGCGTCGGACGGCTTGGCCGCGTCGTTCACCACGTTGAACGGCACCACGTTTCGCGGCGGGTGAATGGCGTCGGCGACCGCGCGGCGGAGCTTCAGCGGCGGGACGGGTTTGTTGATGACGACGTCGACGCCTGGCGGCTTGTCGCCGCTTTGCAGGCCTTCGTGGCCGAAGCCGGTTAGCATCAGGACCGGCAACTCGGGGCGCAGCCGGCGCGCGCATTTCACCAGTTCCAGGCCGCTCATGCCGGGCATGCCGTGATCCGTGAGCAGAAGGTCGAAAATGTTGGTTTCCAGCTCGGTCAGCGCCTGGAGGGCGCTCGAGACAGCGGTCACCACGTGGCCGTCCATTTGCAGGTAACGGGTGACCACGTCGCGCGTCACCGGCTCGTCGTCGACCACGAGGATGCGCAGCGGCCGCTCCGGCTCGGGGCACTCCGCCGCCTGGCGTTCGGCCTCGACGTCGACGAATGGAATGTAAATCGAGAAAGTCGTCCCACGGCCGACCGTGCTCGTGACCTCGAGCCGCCCGCTGTGGCGTTTCACAATGCCGAAAAC